>LNAP01000068.1_pt1 | contig 231958 bp, 222 predicted proteins | sample 602601 | NCBI WGS metagenome assembly LNAP01 (sample SAMN02440304, study PRJNA202911) | soil metagenome | biome: Subtropical and temperate rainforests or woodlands; isolation source: soil samples (1 kg each in a 20% v/v slurry with milli Q water) were... ...
TACCCGGGTGGCGTGTGTTATGGCCAGCAAGACAAGGAGCTGCTGCAGTTTGTCTCGACTCAAATCGCTACGGTGATAGAGCGTCAGCAAATGCAAGCCCGACTGAAATACATGGCACAGCATGATCAACTGACCTCTCTTCCTAATCGGGGCTTCCTGCACGACCGTCTGAAAACTGCGCTTTCAACCGCAAGACGAGAGCAAGGGCGATTTTCATTGCTTTACATCGATCTCGATAAATTCAAACAGGTCAACGATACGCTGGGCCATGGCGTGGGAGACCAGTTGCTGCAGGAGGTTGCAGCGCGCTTGAAGCTGTGCGTGCGCGAATCAGATGTGGTCGCTCGCGTCGGTGGCGATGAATTTGTGGTGCTGCTTCAGCACACACCATTGCGCCAGCAAGCCACACGAGTGGCGGAAAAAATTCGCAGCACTCTAAACGATGCGTTTACCTTGGACGGCCACAAACTGAACATCGTGCCGAGCATCGGGATTGCACTCTATCCCGACGATGGTGACAACGAGCAGCAGCTCCTTGAACATGCCGACAAGGTCATGTATGTGGCGAAGAACACGGTAAGTAAGTGGATGATTTCTGCTCCACGTTAAAAACGGATAAATAGTCGCCAGCACACACAGAGCCAGTACGCGATGGTATTGGCCAGCTTAGCGACGAGTTATCCAACTTGAACCAATACTATCGCTTCATCCTAGCTTGGCGACGGACGATGGTAATGAATTCAATAGAATCAATGGCATTATTAGGCTATTGATAATTGAGCAGACAGGAGTTAACCATGACCGCTCGGATAAAGATTGATTTCGTCTCTGATGTTTCTTGCCCCTGGTGCGCCGTGGGCCTTAGTTCGCTGGAACTCGCGCTGGCCCGGCTTGACGGCCAGCTACAGGCCGAGATCCATTTTCAGCCCTTCGAACTGAATCCGGACATGCCACCCAATGGGCAGGACACGGTGGAGCGGCTTTCGCGCAAATATGGAATGACGCTGGAACAAGTGCGGCGCAACGGCGAGATCATAACGGCGCGAGGCCGTGAGGTCGGTTTCACATTCAACATGGACAAACGCACGCGTACGTACAACACCTTAGATGCGCATAGACTCTTGTACTGGGCCGACCTTGAAGGACATCAACGGGAGCTGAAGCATGCGCTTTTCAAGGCATATTTCACCGATGGCGAGGACCCCAGTGCGCATGACGTGTTGATCAGGCTGTGCAGCCAGTCGGGGCTCAATGCCGAACGCGCCAGGGAAATCCTTGATTCCGACGAGTACACCGCTGATGTGCGTGAGCGCGAACGTTTCTATATGGACCATGGAGTCAATTCCGTACCAGCAATCATTATGAATGATCGGCATATTATCCAGGGCGGCCAAGAGCCCGAAGCATTCGAGCATGCACTGCGTCAGGTGGCAGGCCTCATGGCCTAATTTCCGTGACAGATTTTAGCGCCGCTTCCCCAGCTCGCACCCGACCGAGCGCCGCATCGCGCGTACCGTTTTATGCGATATCCAGTCTTTGACCAGTTCGCTGAATTCCAGGAAATGTCTGGAGCGCATATGGGCCTGGATCGCTTCTTGATTCTCATAGAGCTCGTACAGAAAGAACACTGTCGGGTCTGCTGGATCCCGGCATACATCGAAGAACTTGCAGCCAGGTTCCTCGTTGAGAGAGGTGACTGCGTTTTGCATCAGGGCTGATTCAAATCGTTCCACAAAGTCCGGTTTGATATCGAATTGGACAATCAAGGCTTCAAGCATGGTGACTCTGATAAGTTGGTTTTTTGGAAAGAGCGCCAGCCGGCAGCGCGTACCGGCCTACATGATAGAGGAATCCGGCGTGATCAGAACCTGTACGTTGCACTGGCCACGATGGAACGACGCGACCCGTACCAGCAGTCACCTCGGCTCAGGCAGGTGCTGACGTAGGTTTTATCGAACAGGTTGTTGGCATTGATCGCATAGCGCCAAGACGGCGTCTCGTAGGCGAGCATGGTATCGACCAGGGTCACGCTGGACGTGCGAGGTGCATCCCCATCTTGGAAGTCACCAAGCCAGCGGACGCCGGCGCCGGCCGACAGTCCATTCACGCTGCCGATGGAGAATCGGTATTTGCCCCAGAGCGACGCTTGATGCTTGGGCATGCCTTCAAGCTGCTCGTCCAGGTCAATGTAGTTATAGTTGGCAATCAGGTCCAATTGCCGACCAATTTCAGTCTTGAGCTCAAGTTCAATGCCGCGATTTCGGGTCTCGCCGAGTTGCGCCTGCCTGGTGGGATTGACCGGGTCGGCGATCAAGCGGTTTTGTTCCCGCAACGTGTAGGCCGCAGCGTTGACCATCAGACCGCCATCGACAGATTCGTACTTGACACCGGCTTCCAGCTGCTTGCCACGGATAGGAACAAACGATGTCCCCGCCGCATCGTGGCCGAGTACCGGCGTAAATGATTCGCTATAGCTAAGATAGGGCGATAAGCCGTTGTCGGCTGCGTACATCAGGCCCAATCGCTTGGATGTGGCGCGGCTGACGTGGTCTTCTCTGTCATCGACGACGTTTTTTGAGCGGTCTCGCCGCAGCCCGGCCACGGCGATCCAGTTGCCGTAACGCAGTTGATCCTGCAAATAGACGCCCATGTCGTGCTGGCGCACCGTCGGCTGATGATCATTGAAGGCAGGTGGCGTATAGGCGGGGTAGATCGGATTGAAGGCATCGATTAGCGGCACCGCGTCCGGTGATTCGAACGCTGACACCTTGTCTTCGCTGGAGTATGTCACGTCGAAACCGAGGAGCATTTGATGCTTGATGGGGCCGGTATCGAAAGAGCCTTCAAGGTGTTGGTCCGCCGATGCCATCTTGACCGTGGTGATCGTACCGTCCGCGTAGCGGCTAAGCAGTCGTTTGTTGACCGGATCGGCCGGCCAGCCGTCTGCGCCGTTGAACGCATTGGCATACAAGCTGCGGTAGTCGACTTCGTTATGCGACCAGCGCGTATTCTGGCGTACCGTCCAGTTGTCGTTGAAGGTGTGCTCAAAGCTCCACCCTATGGCACGCCGACTCGAATTGTAGCGGTCCCATTCCGGATCGCCGATAAAGGCGTCGGTCGGGATCTTTCCATTCGGATTCGGCAGGGAAACGCCTTCCCAGGGAAAGAACTGTGCCGTCGAGCCCGACTTGTCTTCCTGCAGCAGGGCGCGCAAGGTGAATGAAGTGCTGGCGGTGGGCTGCCATGTCAGAGATGGCGCGAGCACCCAGCGATCGTCCGGCACATGCTTGACTTGTGTGTCCGAAAGACGGCCGAGCGCGACAACGCGGTATAGCCACTCGCCATCCTCGTCGATAGGGCCGGTGAGGTCAGCGTGCAACTGCCGGCGGTTATGCGAGCCATACGATACGCCGAACTCGCGCACGGGCTCCGCCAGGGGGCGCTTGGTGACCATGTTCACCACGCCGGCTGTGCTGCCCTGGCCATAAAGCATGGACGCGGGGCCGCGCAATACCTCGATGCGTTCGAGCGTATAGGGCTCAGTGCGTGTGGTGCTGGTGTACCAGTTGTAGTTAGTGCGTAGGCCATCCAGGAATACGGACGGCTCCGAGCCCCGAATACGGAAGCTGTCGGCGCGGGAATCGAGACCGTATGCATCCGAACGGACGCCAGCGGCATAGTTGAGAGCATCCTGCAGATTGGTGGCGCCCTGGTCCTGGATCTCATCGCTGGTGATCACGGTGACCGATTGCGGCGTTTCGTGCAGCGGGGTGTTCGTCTTGGTGGCCGAGATCGAACGCTTGGCAATATAGCCGTCCAGCGGGTTGAAAGGGGATTCCGGCGACGGTTGCGTGGTGACGGTGATCGGTGCCAGGGTGCGCGTGCCGCCTTGTAACGCAGGCGGAGCAAGCTGCGCCCAGGCAATCGGCATGCCTGCCGTAAGCGAACATGAGAGCCAACTCGTTGCGGCGAGGACGCGTACAGCCGGCCGGGCCAATGTTTTGCAAGGCATATACATTCTGTTCCTAGTTTTGGTGGTCAAATTTGCGTGTCGCAGGGCCCCGGACTTTTCCTCTGGCGTCGCGGAAATGACCAGAACCAGGCACCGGTTGCGACCGGTACTGCAAGCGCCAGCCAGGCCAGCCAGTGCCAAATATCGACGCCCAGCAATGCGGCCAACAAGCCGAAACACGTCAGCAGTCCGAGCACAGCAGGGGCGCCCCAAAGCCGCCACGTTGCGACAGGTCTTTTACCCGTCATCATGACCTCGCCGCGGCCGGGCTCGGCGGGGAGTTACGCGCCATCCGTTCGATACGGGCATCATTGGCCTTGCGGCGCGCGATCCACAGATAAAGGCCGCTGGCCAACACCACGATCGTCAATAGATCGAGCAGGACCCAGATAATCTTCAGAGGTATGCCGCCGTAATCGCCAAAATGAAGAGGGCGCGAAAGCTCGAGGAGATTCAGGTACCAGGGCGGATGCGCCACAGCGGTCACGTCGCCCGAACCTGCATCCACCAGCACTGGCGTGAATAAGTGGCCGGTCAGCGGCGTGCTGCCCTTGGTCCAAATCACGTAGTGGTGGGAAGTGGCGTAACGGTTGCCCGGGTAGCTGATGCTGACCACTTCATTGCCCGGAATTGCGCCGGCGGCGGCCGTTACGGCGGCGTCCATGGACGTATGTTGTGACGGCGGCGCGTCGTTGCGATATGAAGCGATCAGTTCGGAGACTTCGGTGGCCTGCCATAGGCCATACAAAGGAGTAGCCAATTCATTGATGACGCCGGTCACGCCCACGACAGAGGCCCATACCAGCGTAACGGCGCCAAGCAGGTTGTGCAGGTCCAGCCATTTCAACCGTGCGGAACGTTGCTTGCGCACGGTGCCGAACGACAACTTTTTCATGAAGGGTCCGTACAGCACTATGCCGGAAATGATGGCGATGACGAAGAGCAACCCCATAAAGCCCAGGAATAATTGGCCGGGCAGTCCGGCGAACATGTCCACGTGTAGCGCGAGCATCAGACCTAGAAATGTGAACTGCTCCTGGGCGACCGTGTCTCCGTCCTGCAGCAGCGCACCGGTATGGGCGTCGAAACGCATGTAATGATGCTGCTTTGGGTCTGATGCATGGGACGGAGACATGCCGACGTAGACCAGCGGTTCGTGATCATCCATGTACACATATTCGACCACTTCGCCAGGGTACTGTTGACGCGCACTCTGAACGATACCGTCGAGGCTGGTGCGCGGCGTGCCTTGGGCGACTACGGCATAGGGCTTGCCGTCATCCAGCACATGCTCGAGTTCCTCGTGAAAGACCAATGGCAGACCAGTGATGCAGATCACCAAGAGGAACAGTGTGCAGACCAGGCTGGACCATTTATGGACCCAATACCAGGACTTAAGCGACGCGGGCGCCATCATGCTGGCCAGGCCATGCGGGGAGGAACGCTGGCGTCTTTCGAGATTTCCTGTATGGCAATGCCCACGGTCAACCATTTATTGAATGAGAATGATTCGTATTATAATTTTATTGATTTTTGCTGTCAACCAAAGAGTTTCGTGGCGTCAGCAAAGTTTCCCTAAACGCAACCGTTCGCGTTTGGGTACCGAAGTTACGATGTGAATATTTTCACTATGACCATGAGGAGCGCAAGCTCATGACTGACACTATCTCCCATTCACGCGTTTGTTCCGGGCAGGCGATTTATGTCGGGTGCGCCGGCTGGGGGCTGGCTTCCGGAGTAGCTTCGCGTTTTCCCAGCGAGGGTAGCCATCTTGAACGATACGCACAAGTATTCCCGTCGGTGGAAATCAATTCTTCGTTCTACCGCCCACATCAACCCAAAACCTATGCGCGTTGGGCCGCGAGCGTACCGGATGCATTTCGGTTTTCTGTCAAGATTCCCCGCAGCATATCGCATGAACTCCGGCTGCGGGAAGCGGACGCCGCCATGCGCGCGTTTGTCGACCAGACCGCCATGCTGGGCGATAAGCTGGGGAGCCTGCTTCTGCAGCTGCCGCCTAGCCTGGCCCTGCACAAAGCAGTGGCAACGGATTTTTTTTCCATGTTGCGTGGTCTTACGAGCGTGCCTGTCGTCTGCGAACCACGCCATACAAGCTGGTTCACCCCCGCGGCGGCTGAATTGATGAGGGACGAAGGTATAGCTTGTGTTCATGCGCACCCGGCCCCGGTATCGGGCATTGAGCCCCGAGGCGACCCGCATACCCTGTATATCCGCCTGCATGGTGCTCCGCTTATGTACTACTCCGCGTATGACGATGCGTTTATTGATGCGGTAGCCGTGAAGATCGCCGCTACGTGCCGGTCACGCTGTCAGGCCTGGTGCATATTCGACAATACGGCGCGAGGAGAGGCCATACCCAATGCGCTGACCTTGATGGAACGTTTGAGAGCGATACACCCGGCGACCTGAAGTGCCCGGTTTCCAGCGAATGCGCTCGTCAGCCAATATGTTTGATAAGCGCCGACGCTGCCATGGGATTCAAGACTTTGTGGCCGCCGATGACATACAGGTAGACATTGCGCTTGTCGGCATCGGGCATGGCCGGCGCAAGCGGACTCAGGCCCTTTGGCGTTGCGCCCTTGGCCCACGCCTTTGCACGCTGTGACCACAGCTTCAGGGTAGCCGAGGGATAGCCAAGCGCCTCGCCCTCTTGAGTGCCCATCAGCCGGATATAAACGAATGGCGCGGTTGTGTCCGCGATTAAAGGGTACTGGGAGTCCACGTCCATCACCACGGCAACGCCATAGCGCCGGGCCAAGGCGATGAATTCCGGCGTCCGAAAGCTGTCGTGACGGACTTCGACGGCATGATGCAGAGCAAGACCATCGATACGCTTCGGGAGCAACTTGAGGAACGCCTCGAAGTCGCCAGCATCGAATATCTTGCTGGGCATAAACTGCCAGTTGATCGGGCCGAGCTTGTGTTTCAGTTCCGTCACACCACCTGACAGAAAACGCTCGATTGATTTTCCAGCTTCCGCCAGTACCTTGCGATGGGTAGCGTAGCGGGGCGCCTTTACCGAGAATATAAATGTGTCGGGCGTCTGCTCGTACCACTTGGCAAAGCTTTCCGGCTTCTGAGCTCCGTAGAAGGTGCTGTTGATCTCTATCGAGGTGAGCTGCCGGCTGGCGTACTCGAGCTCGCGCTTCTGGGGATGGCTTTCGGGATAGAAAGTGCCTCGCCATGGTTCGTATGTCCATCCACCTATGCCGACGCGTATCGTGCCGCTGTTTGTCTCGTTCATGAGGGTCCTCCGAGGGGTCGTCAGTAACCGGGCTAAAATCGCTGAAAATAGAGCATTTATTTTGTTTCTTCGTAAGTTTTCAGGAGCAGAGGGTTGATCAGTTTGGCTAGCGGTATCATGCTTGTAGTCGCGTTCGCCGCGGCGTTTATTGTGTCCCGGCTGATTGTAAAAACCCGGACAGCGCGCGCCGCTACGCAAGCGCGGCTGCACATGGAGTCTATTAGGCGCAATGCGCCACCGCCAGCGCCTTCCAAGAATAAAAGCAAGCGGCGGCGACAACAACGTACGCAAGGCTAACGAGGTATCCATCGCACGCCAAAAAGTGCAGCGGCTTTTAGTGTCGAATCCCTATTCTTTCAATCCTACTTTCAGGAGCTGGCCCGGCGACGCGTCGGTCAATACGTAAACATAACCGTCAGGGCCGACACGCACATCGCGGATGCGCGCGTCCAGGGATTCGAGCAGCCGCTCTTCGCGCACGACGTTATGGCCATCTAGCTCAAGCCGTATAAGGGCGTGTTCCTTTAACGATCCAATGAAAAGCGACTGCCGCCAGGCAGGGAAGCGCTTGGCGTCGTAGAAAGCCATGCCCGATATTGCCGGCGATACTTTCCAAAAATGGATGGGCTGTTCCGTTCCCTTAACGTGGGTGCCTTTCGATTCGGGTATGGCGGAACCACCGTAATCGATGCCATGGGTTGCCAGTGGCCATCCATAGTTTTTACCGGCTTCCGGAATATTGATCTCATCGCCGCCACGTGCGCCATGCTCATGCGTCCACAGCCTGCCTGTCCAGGGATTGAGCGCCGCTCCTTGTTGATTGCGATGGCCGTACGACCAGACCTCTGGTCGCGCGTTTGCGTTTCCGACAAAGGGATTGTCGTCGGGAACTCGTCCGTCGGGCAGGAGCCGCACCACTTTGCCTTGCAGTTTGTCCAGGTCTTGAGAGGTTGGACGTTGATTGTTCTCGCCCAGGGCAATGAATAAGTACCCTTGTCGGTCAAACACCAGACGCGAACCAAAGTGCGCACCGGTGGACAGCCGGGGCATCTGCCGGAAGATAACGGTGAAGTCTTCCAGTCGGCGCCCATCAGCCGACAAGACGCCGTAGCCTACGGTGGTGCCTGCTTTACCGTCATTGCCGCGTTCCGCATAAGACAAGTACACACGCCGGTTTTTTACAAAGTCCGGAGCCAGGACGACATCGAGCAAGCCGCCCTGCGACCGCGCATAGACGTCAGGCACGCCAGCTATGGGTTCAGACAGCGTGCCGTCCGGTTTCCACAACCGCAGCCGCCCCGCTTTTTCGGTGATCAATGCTCCAGCGTCCTCTGGCAGGAATGCAATTGCCCAAGGGTAGTCCAGGTCAGTAAGCAGCTCAGTGACGATGAGCGTGCCTTTCTCGCTGGGAAAGCTGCTGGGAGCCGGAGCCTGCGCATGGGCCTGCCAGGCAAGCAGCGGTAGTGCAGCGGCGCAGAGAAAGCTGTGCAATGTCCGGCGGAAAGCCGGCCCGATAGCGAAGTGGTTTTTTCTGATCGAGCTGGTGTAAGGTAGCGTCATGAGAGCTCTCCGGGTTGGAATGATGGAAGAGGCTGGCTGCTTGTCTGCCTTCTAAAACCATATCACGTAGTCAATACATATGGCTGCCGATCGCGGGGTGGCGTGCAAGCTAAGAGGGCGGTGCATGGCCATTACATTACAACGCCTGTTCAATGTCCATCGCGCGGAGGTCGCGCCGGTGGCCCTGTCCGTGCTGTTTTTCTTTTGCGTGCTGACCGCGCTGATGATGCTGCGGCCTGCGCGCGAAGCATTGGGTATGCAAGGCGGATTGGATGCAGTCCGATGGCTGTTTGTCGGTACCGCGCTGGTGACGCTGCTCGTCAATCCCGTATTTGGAACGCTAGTAAGCCGATTTCGCCGGATCGTGTTCATTTCTGCCACGTATTTGTTCTTCGCGTCCAGCCTCGTGGTTTTCTACCTGTTGATTGTCTTTACGCCTGACGTTGTCGGCCTGATCACCGGCCAAATCTTCTATGTCTGGTTCAGTGTCTTCAATCTATTTTCTTCCATGGTCTTCTGGGCCTTGATGTCCGACCGGTACTCTCTGGAACAGAGTAAACGGTTTTTTGCGCTGATCGCCGTGGGGGGTACTCTGGGCGCCATTTTTGGCCCATGGCTGGCTTCAGTCCTCGCGGCGCCACTGGGCACCCCGGCTCTGCTACTGGTGTCCAGCGGCTTCTTGATACTGGCATTGTGCGCGGCAACCATGCTGGTCCGCATCCAACCTGCGCATACAACGCAGGATGACGACGAGTTGGAGGGGCGGCCACGGCCCGACGCCGGCGTTATCGGCGGCGGTGCATGGGACGGGATCAAGGCAGTGTTCCAGTCAGGATACCTGACCGGCATTGCGGTCTACGTCGTGATCCTGGCCGTAATGGCCACCTTTCTTTACTTCACGCGGCTGCAAATGGTGGCAGCCCTGGGCGGTGGAGTGGACGCGCGCACCACGCTTTTTGCCCAAATCGACTTGATCACGCAAATTGCCACCCTGGTGATCCAGGTCCTAGTATCGGGCCATCTGATGAAGCGCCTGGGTGTCCATATCACCCTTGCCCTGCTGCCCGTCACCGCATTGCTCGGATTTGTCGGACTTGCGTTGGCAGGCTCATTGGCTGCCTTGATCATATTCGAGTCGGCGTTCAGGGCGGTGCAGCGCGCGATCATGCGTCCCGCCCGGGAAACGCTGTTCACCGTGGTCAGCGCGGAAGACAAGTACAAGGCCAAAGCCTTCATCGACACTTTCGTCTATCGCGCTGGCGACGTGGCAGGTGCCCAGCTGGAGGGCGCATTGGGTCGCCTGGCAATGGGACTGGCCGCCGTGGCCAGCGTCGCCGTACCTCTGGCCATCGTCTGGGCGGTACTTGCGCTTTGGCTGGGCCGTACACAACAGCGGATCGCGGTGTCCGACAGATCCGGGCATATCCCTGCAGGCTTGCCTTCCCCTAACACGCTTGGTAAAGGAGCTTCCACATGATCTCTCGTCGTGATTATTTGAGGCTGTGCATGGCAGTCAGTACCGGCTCCATGCTCAAGTCCGCCTCGTTGTGGGCAAATGAGAAATCCGGTATGGCGTCCGGTATCTTGATCACACGGCGTATCCCGTCTTCCGGCGAGACGCTCCCCGTGGTGGGCTTGGGCAGCTCGGCGACGTTCTCCAGCGCGGCGGGCAGTCACGATGTTGAAGCGTTGAAGCAGGTATTCACCGCCATGGTGGAACGCGGTGGATCGGTTTTTGATACCGCGCCCAGTTATGGCGCATCGGAATCCGTGGCGGGAGGAATCGTCAATGACATCGGCATTCGGGACAAGGTGTTCTGGGCGACCAAGCTCAATGTTGCCGGCTATGGCGGGGGAAAAGCAGATGTCGCGCGGGCACGGGCCCAGATCGAGGCTTCATTCAACGCGGTCCGCAAACCCGTTATCGACCTTATCCAGGTGCACAATCTTGGCGATCTGCCTACTCAGTTGCCGCTATTGAAAGACCTGCGCGACCAGAAACGGATACGCTACATGGGCGTCACCACGACATTTCCGAGCCAGTACGACTACCTGGAAAAAGTGATGCGCGATGAGCCGCTGGACTTTATCGGTGTGGATTATGCAATTGATAACCGGATTATGGAGGAACGTATCTTGCCACTGGCGCAAGACCGCGGCATTGCCGTGCTGGTGTATGCGCCGTTCGGGCGCTCGCGTCTATTCAGTTTGGTGAAGGGACACGAGGTGCCCGGCTGGGCTGACGAGCTGGGCATCCGATCCTGGGGTCAGTACTTTCTGAAATTTGTAGTGTCCCACCCGGCAGTCACTTGTGCGACCCCGGCGACGAGCCGCCCAAAGAATATGGTGGACAACATGGGCGCGGCGTATGGAGACTTACCGGATGCGTCCATGCGGAATCGCATGGCCCAGCACATACAATCTCTGTAACGACGGTTCACGGCGCGGAAATATCCGCAGTCCGGCGCTTGGCTGCCTGCGCGCCCGTCAGTCAGCTCGATCATCGTGGAAGATGGTTGTCGCTACCGACTAGGCATCAACGTGAAGTTCTAGTGCGGTTACAAGGTGCAGGCGCCTTTCGGGCCGGCGTCTCGGGGTGTCCTTCACCAGACAGGCTTGCGCTTTTCCACAAAGGCAGCTATGCCTTCTTTGGCGGCTTCGGTTGCAGCGACGTTGCAGAAACTGTCTGCTGCAGCAGATACCGCCTGGCGATAGCCATTGTCATTTGCATGCATGAATGCAGACCTCCCGAACCTGACGACTTCCGCCGATTTGTCGCGCAGGGTCTGCGCAAGCTGACGTGCGCCTTCGAGCTCCTGGCCGTCCCCGGTCAATCGGCAAACCAGTCCCAGCGATACCGCTTCCTGTGCGTCAAAAGAGCGTCCGGTGAACAGAAGCTCAAACGCCCGGTGTCGGCCGATGATACGCGGCAGATGCGTGAAATGGATGGATGGAAGCACGCCGGCGTCGATTTCCGGATAGCCGAAAGTCGCTGTGCTGGAAGCCACAATCATGTCGCAGGAGATTGCAATAGTCATACCGCCGCCACGCGCTGTGCCGCCTATGGCTGCGATTGTGGGCTTGCCCATATTGAACTGGGTTTCCGTCATCCGGACGTACAGGCGATCAAGCAGCGACCGTACTTTGCTGGTCTCACCCGTGTGAATGGCCGTCAAGTTCAATCCGGCCGAGAACCGGCCGGGAACCTTGCTTCCCACAATAACGGCACGAACGTTGGAATCGCGCGATGCCTCTTCCAGAGCTGCAAGGTAGTCCTCCAGCATGGTCTCGGATAATGCATTTACTGGCGGATTGTTGAACAGTATTTCTGCAACTTGATTGTTGACGTCATAGCTTAATGCGGACACCGTGTACTCCAATAGTTGAGCCTGCTGGTAGAGGGTGGTTCGATTCTACGCAGCACAGGCTTGTGTGATTATCCCGTGCTCCTTGAGGGACTGGATGTCTTCCCGGCTATAGCCGGCCTCGAGAAGAATCTCTTCACTATGCTCGCCGTGCAGCGGGGGAGGACGCGAGGCCGTCCGGTCCTTTTGCTGAAACCGGACCGGATGCCCGATATTCTGCAATTCTCCCAGCACGGGGTGGTTCGACGCCACGATCAGGCCGCGCGACGCGACCTGAGGATGCGACAGCGCCTCCCCCAGTTTATAAATCGGAGAGCAGGGCACGCCGACCGCGCTAAGGCATGATAGCCACTCTGATACTGTCCGGGTTTTCATTACGTCCTGCACCAGGGCTTCGGTTTTGGCCAAATTGCTCATGCGTATGGCATTGGTGGCAAAGTCGGGGTGGTCGACATAGCTATCCAGACCGGCGACCGAGCAGAATCGGCGCCATTGGGCGTCATTGCCAGCCCCGAGCATGATGGGTCCGTCCGATGCTTGAAATGCCTGATAAGGCGACATGGACGGATGGGCCGTTCCCATGGGTTTCGGGTTCACACCCGTGCGCCAATAACTTTGAGCCATATAAGACATAAAGCCCAGCGCCGTATCCAGAAGCGATATCTCGAGGTACACGCCCTTGCCGGTCCGTCCGCGTTCGATGACAGCGGCCAGCACACCGCTTAGACCGTGCATGGCCGTACCGATATCGACCGGCGAAAAGCTGGCACGTGCATAATGCCCTTCCTTTTCGCCGATGGTGCTAATCATACCGCTGAAGGCCTGCAACATGACGTCGTAGCCCGGCTCGTTCCCCATGGGTCCCGTTCGTCCGTATCCCGAAATCTCGCAGTAAATCAGTTTGGGGTTCAGTGCCGCCAGCGTTTCATAGTCAACGCCCAGTTTTTTTGCGGTGCCTCCCCCAAATCCTTGCATCACAATGTCGGAATTTTGAACTAGCCGGTGAACAGCTGCCAGACCCGCTTCCGTCTTGAGATCGACGGCCAGGCTGCGTTTATTGTGGTTGACGGCCAGGAAGACCGCGGATTGCCCATGGTCCTGGGGAAGCCACCCTCGCGTATCGTCGCCTGTGCCCGGCGTCTCGATCTTGATGACATCGGCGCCGAACTCTCCAAGATATTGACTGCACAGCGGTCCAGCCAACACCTTGGTCAGATCAACGACTTTCATGCCTTTAAGTGGCTTCATTTTTTGCCTCGCAGATGGACGTGAATTACTCAGCCTTGATGCCAATGGATAGGGCGGCTTCACGCCACTTTTTCGTATCGCTGCTCATGAACGTATCCAGGTTTGCCGGTGCCACATAGAAATTTTCCACGCCGCGTGCTGCAACACTCTGACGGTAGGTTGGATCCTGCACGGCTTTATCAATTGCATGGCGCAGCTTGGCAACCAAATCTGGCGGCGTTTTTGAAGGAACTTGCAAGGTGAACCAGAAATCGACATCCACGTCGCCAAAACCCGTTTCCTTCAACGTGGGCACGTCGGGCAGGAGCGCAGAGCGATTCGACGATGTAATGGCAAGGGGTACCAACTTGTCGGCTTTGACCTGCGTGACGCTGGTGGTCATGCTGTCGAACATGAAGTCGATGCGGCCTGCCAACATGTCGGTGATGGCGTTTGCACTGCCTTTATACGGGATGGGCATGGCGGAGATGTCCGCGGCTTTCTCCAGCAAAGAGCCAAAAAAATGAGGTGAGCTTCCAGGGCCGAAGGTCGCGAAGCTCAGTTGCGCGCCGTTCTTCTTGCCTTTTTTGACCAGATCTTCAACTGTCTTGATGCCGGACTCGGGGTGCACGACCAATAGGTTGGGTAAAGCCCCCGTGATGCCAACCGAAATCAGATCGCGGGATGGCTCGAAATTGGCGCTGGGATACATTAACGGATTCACCGCTTGCATGGCCGCTGTACTGTGGACCAGTGTTAAACCGTCAGGTTTGGCGTTGACGACGTTCTGGGTGCCAATGTTTCCACTTGCTCCTGGACGGTTGTCGATGACCACGGGCATGCCGAGCTCTTTTGAAAGGGGTTCGGCGAGGAGCCGTGCAATGAAATCGGTAGGGCCTCCTGCCGAGAACGGTACAACGATGGTCGTGGTTTTTCCACCGCCCAGCTGAGCCATAGCCGGCAACGAGAATGCAGCTGCAACGATTCCGACCAATAGTAAGTGGCGAGTTGTTATGTTCATGTCTCCATCCTGTTTGAGTTTTTGAACGTTATTCGGAACATCCGAGGCTGGATTCTGAACGCGAGCTGGGTATAGGTCAAAGATTAAATTTTCATGGCAGGTATAGTATTCTTGTATAGGTTGATCACTCATAGCCAGGGACAGTTCAAATGGCCTTCGATCTGCGAAGTCTACGAAGTTTTGTCGCCGTTGCCTCTACCGGGTCCATCTCGGGGGCGGCGCAACTGCAGCATGTCGCTCAGCCCGCGCTCAGCGTTCAAATCAAGCAACTCGAAGAGCAGTTGGGCACAGCGCTTTTTGAGCGGCACGCGCGTGGCGTAACGCTTACGTCCGCGGGTGATCGACTCTTGGTGCACACAATAGAGGTATTGAGACGTCTGGATGTTGCATTCGACGACGTACGTGGCGCTGTGGATGATCCTAGTGGCCGCGTTTCGATTGCACTGCCACAATCTGTCGCCAAATTTGTGACCGTACCACTCGTACGGGAGGTCGTGCTGCGATGGCCCAAGATTCAACTTCAAATGGTCGAAATGAGCACGGGCTATATTCCCGATCAGCTTATGCGTGGGTACATCGACATCGGTGTGACGTTCGGCGTTGAAGAAGATGTACGGATGAACTTCAAACACCTGATGGATGAAGAACTGGTGCTTGTGACATCACAGCGGGAGCTGTTGCGTCTGCGCCTGCCGCCGCAGCGCAACAGGACGGATGTCGCCTTGCGATCCATCGGATCGCTACCGATGATTTTGCCGACGGTAGCGCACAGTTTACGACGGCGTATCCAGACGTATTTGCTGGAGGAAAACGCAACGTTGAACGTGATTGCTGAAGTCAACGCCATACCCGAGCTAATCGAACTGGTGGCGGCCGGCGTCGGGTCCACCATATTGTCGTATGCAGCGGTTAACGACCATGTGGTAGCCGGACGACTACTCATGTTGCGGATCAACAATCCCCAGATGATTCGATCGATTTATTCCTGTCGGTCGGCAACATTGCCGATGTCGATAGCCGCGACGAAGGTCCAGGAACTGTTGCATGAAACCATTGGCCACGCTGTGGCCTGCGGCGCTTGGCCACACTTGCTTGATGGTCTGGGCAACAGCGCTGGCGAAGAGCAGGTGTGACCTTGCCGCGATTTTGTCTAGCCGGCCGACCCGTGGGGCAGCCCCGCCATGGCTTCTTCGATCTCGGCAGCGGTGGGCATGGATACCGCAGCGCCGTGCCGGGTGACCGAAATGCCGGCCAATGCGGCGCCAAACCGCATGGCTTCTTTTACGTGCAAGCCCCGGGACAAGCCAGCGGCGAAGCCGCCTGTGAACCCGTCCCCGGCGCCAGTGGTATCGATGCACTTGCCAGCGCTGAACGCAGGCGCCAGATAGGCTTCGTCTGCATTGCAAAGCAATGCACCTTTTTCGCCCAGTGTAATGATTACGTTGGCTGCCCCTTTTGCCAACAGTACATGCGCTGCCGCCTTGGCGCTTTCAATCGAGTTCACCTCAATGCCTGACAGGATGCTTGCCTCGGTTTCATTAGGCAGGAGGTAGTCGCACAGCGGGAAGACGTCGTCAGGTAACGCACAGGCTGGCGCCGGGTTGAGTATTGTGATTACGCCGTTCTTTTTTGCAAGTTCGAGACCACGCACAGCCGCTTGCACTGGTTGTTCGAGCTGCACGACGAAGACTGCGGAAGCAGCAATATCGGAAGCGTGGGTGTCGATATCGTCGCGGGTCATGTGTCGCGATGCGCCAGGATAAACGCAAATGCTGTTATTCCCGGATCGAGTGTCGACGAAGATGCTGGTAACGCCAGTCACTTCGTCGTTCACGATTCTTGCCTTGCTGCATATGCCTTCGTCTCGCCAGAGTGCGATAGTTCCCGGTCACGAAGACAGTTCCATCTGGTGGAGTTTCTCCACCCGCCGACGGCAATCTTCATCAGTGGAAAACTGCGCCTGCAGGTAGGACTCGACCAGATCGTTGGCCAGCCAGGGGCCGACAATCTGTGCGCCGATACACATGACGTTCACATCATCATGCTCGACGCATTGATGGGCGGAATGCACATCGTGACATACGGCCGCCCGGATACCCCGAACCTTATTGGCGGCGATACTGGCGCCAACAGCGGTCCTGCACACCATAATGCCGCGGTCCGCGGATCCGGCCTTGATCTGGTCCGTAAGTGCCCGGGCAATATCTGGAAAATCCCCAGGTTCGTCAGAATGACTGCCGACATCATGAATTTCATGTCCCATTCTTTTAACGGCTTCGATGATGGAACCTTTTAAAGACCAGCCGGCATGGTCGGAGCCGACGACTATACGCATATCGCTTCCTGATTAAAAATGTATTGGGTCTATTTGCTGCCGAGCATTTCCTTAGGCAGCTCGCGCCTCGGCGTTGCATTGTTCGCGAACTGTGCGTGGGCCGAGCAGAATCCTGGCGCCTTCTGCGGTGGTACAAAAGGACATAGACAACAAGGTTGGCGACAATAAGTAGTACCGCCAATAGCGTTTGCAGCTGTCGCGTGAGACCCGGAGGATATATCGCCACCAGCAGGTAGTGTTCAATAAACCCGCTGGCGTATCCATTGTTGCCCGCCATCTGGCGTAACGTGTTTTCCGATGGAGTCAACGGACAGGTCCAGCCCATTCCTATGACGGCTGCGCCCCACGCGAGCGCGGGCATATGCAGGAGGACGATCCATGGCTTCCATAATGCGAGCACGCCGCCGAAAACCACAAACATGATGAATGAGGCATGCACCAGTAGAACCAGATCGGCAAGAGCCTGGTAGATCATTGCAGTTTCCCGCTCAATTGGATACGCAGGCGTGCCAAACCACCGTGGACCTTCAGATGACAGGTAGAAATTCAGGGCGGGCGCCGCGGGGGAACGCCAGATCCAGACGCGCGATTTCATCGCTGGAAAGCGTGATGTCCCCGGCGGCGGCGTTCTGTTCAAGATGCGCTGCCTGGATCGCTTTGGGAATGACGAATACCGATGACGCACGCGTCAGGAAGGCCAATGCTATTTGCTGTGGGGTCGCACCGCGGGCCCGCGCGATCTCGTTCAGCGTCATGCCCGCCGGTGTCGTCGATTCAGGGAAGGCGTTATGTCCCAATGGACTATATGCCACGACGGCAACATTGTTGGCGTCGCACCAGGGAATGACGTCATGTTCGATGGCACGTTCCCCCAGATGGTAAAGCACCTGATTGCAGGCCAGGCGTCCCCGTCCCAGCAGGGCCAGTGCCTCGTCCAGATCGTCGACATCGAAATTGCTGACGCCAAACGACAGGATTTTGCCCTGTTTTTGCAGGCTTTCGAATGCGGAGAAAGTTTCCTCAAGAGGGTAAGAGCCACGCCAATGCAACAGATAGCAGTCGAGGTGGTCTGTGCCCAAGCGCTTCAGGGAGCTTTCGCACGCCGCGCGCGTACCGTGACGGGAGGCATTCTCCGGCAACACTTTGGATACCAGAAAAGCATCATCGCGCCGCCCGCGGATTGCTTCCCCAACCACGCGTTCCGCGGCGCCGGAGCCATACATTTCTGCTGTGTCGATATGGCGCATGCCAAGTTCGAGGCCGAGTCGGATTGCGGAAACGGCGGCGCTGCGCTGCGCGTTGTCGATATACCAGGTTCCCTGTCCAATGACTGGAACCCGGTGGCCTGTGGTGCCAAACAAATGTTGATGCATGGTGTTGTAGACCCCCGTTGTTCGCCGGGGCGTTTGACCGCTGGTAACACCCGGACATAGGCAATGGCACATCGAAACGCCGGTTTATGTTACTACTGAACGCGGCGCCTGCGGGAGAACCCCAGGCGCCGTTTTGCAGTGAACAGGAACCAGGCATGACAAAAAGCAGTTTCAGTACCGGTATGGATACCGCACGAGTAGGTGCGTGTTTCATGGTGATCGTCTTACATGTGGCGGCAGTCAATTTCAGTATCTTCGACGACCAGTGGTGGGCGTCCAACTTCTACGATTCGCTCACGCGCAGTTGCGTCCCGGTGTTTCTTATGATTTCGGGCGTGTTGCTATTGAACAGGCACGAAGATATTCCGGTGTTTTTCACCAAGCGTTTTGCGCGAATTCTGCCACCGTTGCTGTTCTGGTCCTTGTTCTACATGACATGGAATGCATGGCAGGGCAGGGGCTATGGTGCCTGGACGCAATGGGTGAAGGCGGTGGCCAGTGGCCCCGTCGTTTTTCACTTATGGTATCTGTACGCAATACTCGGCATTTATCTGTTCGTACCGTTGCTGCGGCGTATCTGGTCTTCGTCGCAGACGTCCGATAAAAGAGCATTTTTATTGCTTTGGATGCTTGTCTCGGGATGGCCCATTGTAGGGGCCGGTTTCGGACTAGACCGCGATTTTTCGCTGTTGTCGTCGGCGACGCCGGTGATAGGACTTATGGGTTACCTGTTCCTGGGCGCCTATGTGTACGAGGTATATCAGAATAAGCTCTCCAAGGTCCAATACTGGTGGGCGAGTGCCGGCCTCTTCGTGGTCTTCAGCGTGCTGACGATGGTGGCGACTTTTGTTTACTCCACGCATGTCAAGGCACCCGATGCCCTGTTCTACGATTATCTATCACCCTTGGTCATGGCGGCGTCCGTTTGCATTTTCAATGTCCTGTACGGCCTGGGCAGCGCGCTGCGTCCCTATGCGGCGGCGTTGAATCGCATATCGGCTTGCACGTTGGGCATCTACTGCATCCATATATTCGTAATGGACCGATTCGAAGCCATGACCGGTCTTCTCGGTTCTGGCGAATCGTCCTGGTGGTCTATCCCGTTTATGGCAACTCTGGTGTTCGGCGTATCACTGAGCATCATCATGGTACTCAGGCGCTTTCGGCCGTTCCTGCATGTGACCTGAGTGCGATTGCTTATGTCGCGGACGATGGAGGGCACTTGTGGTTCATGGGCAAAGCACCTAACATGGGACGCGTACCTTTCCCCTCGTCCAAGGAGTGTAGCCATGACCAATCACGTCTATAAGCAACTCGAACTGACTGGATCGTCCAGCGTAGGAATTGAGGACGCGATCAGCAGCGCTATCGCGAAAGCGCACGAGACCGTGCGCAATATCCAGTGGTTCAACGTCACCGAAACGCGCGGTCATGTCACTGACGGCAAGGTGGCGCACTGGCAGGTATCAATAAAGGTGGGCTTTACACTGGAATAATGGTATCAGTGCGTCCGCATTGTTTCATCGAGCAATGCCCGCATGCGCTGCCAATGCGATCCTTGCCAGAATATTCCCTTGCAGACATCGCAAGTGCTGAATTCTTCATAGATTGCCCGTGTGCGTGGGGGAATCAGATGTAATACTGCATCCTTGTCAATGGGTCGCAAGGGCGCATTGCACTTGAGGCATAAGGAAAAGGGGCGGGCACTACTGGTCAAGTCCAACCTGTCTACGACCTCGCGGAATTGCTGCTCCGATCGCAACGCCCTTACGTAGCAGCCATGGGTAATGCTGCGGCGTTTCAGCAATTCGCGATCACGTGACAATACGATGCGATGCTGCGTGGCGGCAATCGCCTCGATCTCGTCATCTTGATAGTTGTTCTTATAGAGTGTGTCGAACCCGGCCAGTCGCAATAGCGGCGCCAGACCGCCCAGATGCGCGTCGGCAATGAAACGCAAGTCGCGTAACGGATGTGCGCGCACGCGTAGCAGCGCGCTCACGTCCAAGGTTTCGAATTTTGGGTACACGGCCACACGATCACCGTTGTCCAATATTTTGTCGAAACTCGTCGATATGCCGTTGACCAGCACGAGTTCCACTTCCGTATGAGGTACGCCCAGCGCCTCTATCATGTGCTTGACCGTGGCGGCGCGAGCGCAAGGCATATCAAAAGCCCGTCGGCGCCGTTCAGGCGCCAGGAAGTCGTTGAGCTCTTCGTAGAATCGGAAGGTAGCGGTGACCATGGCGCTCCGCGTCGGTAATCCAGTCACTCTTGCGCGGCCGGCGCCTCACCGGACAGGCAGGAAATTGAAGAAAAGCAGTCCCTGCATATAGTTGATGCCGACACGCCGAAGATTTTCATCCAGCAGGTTGGCCACGAGATCCAGGCGACCTACTAGTTGTCCAAACTCGCGTTCAAAGCTCAGATTGGAGATTGCATCTGTTATTTCGTTTGCAAGCAGCAAAGGCTTGCCGCCAGCGTCGCGGCGGGTTGCCAGCAACCACGCCGCAATCTCGACGTTTCTCGCCGCATTATAGACATGCTGTGCGTTCAACACATCGGTGGCATAAAAGCGGGTCTTGCCATTGTGCGCGCGCACAACCATGTCGGACAAGCCGAAGATAAGCGTGCCTGCTCGATCGCCCTGATAAGCTGGATCCAGCGCCAGGGAGAGAATTTCAATATCGTGCAGCGCGGCCAGATCGGCAGGACCCTGACCGCTACGGATGGCCTCCCGCCCCTTCCGCACAGCCTCCGCAAGGCTTTGGGCCCCGGTTTTGCGCCATTCACCTGGGTTCCGTCTATAGAGCTTTTCCAGCAAACGGCTCAGACTGTCCAGGTTGTCGCGCATGGCGATAGTGACGGTACGGTTGAAGTCGGTTTGCCCAAGCTGATCGAAAGACATTTCCTCGTCGCGGGATTGGGAAGTGCCATGTTGTGCCTGGGATCCCATGCAGCCCGACAAAACCAGAGCCGTTGCCAGAATTACCCATGCCACGCTGCATCGCTTCATGCCGCTGTCGTCTCCTGAGTCCGCTTTATCGTTAGACCAGTCATAGTTAAGTGGATCATAATGTGTAATGGGTAATCGTTGCTGTCTATCGTTCAGTCAGCGGCGGCAAACGCCGCTTGACCGGCGTGGTCTTGACAATGGCTGTATTGGTTTCAGCCTGATTGGCAAGCTTGTCCAGGATGGTATCCAGTTGTTCCATGGAACGTACATTCAATCGTGCAACGAAGCAATCTTCGCCCGTCACCTTGTCGCATTCGGTAAATTGCGGAATAGCCTGGATTTGGCGTTCGACTGAATGCAATTGGCCAGGAAGGGGGCGTATCCGGACGATCGCCTGTAGAAGATAGCCAAATGCTTTTGGGTCGACCATTACGGTGTAGCCAGTAAGGACTCCACGCTCTTCAAGACGCCGCAGACGTTCCGCGACGCTGGGTGAGGACAGTCCGCTGGCGCGGGCCAGCGCTTTGAGGGAAAGCCGTGAGTCTTCCATGAGCGCGGCTATGAGAATACGGTCGATTTCGTCGTGCATTTTATTAAATAGGAGGAACCCCAATCTTGATGCCTGATAAAAAGGTGAATGGTGTATTCCACCTAATTTTAGCCATGGATGGCCAGCCTCGAAAGCGTCAAACTTTGCCTGTCTGAATAAAGGAGTCTGGCGATGGTAAATCAAGTTAAACGCGGCTCGTTCGAAATGGCCGCCGCCATGGTGATTTCTGGCACTATCGGCTGGTTTGTATTGATGTCGGGACAGCCCGTGCTGGATGTCGTATTTTGGCGTTGCGTATTCGGTGCTCTTACCTTGCTGTTGATATGCGGGCTGATGGGATTCCTGCGTCCCGGCCTGATAACCTGGTCAGTCTTTGGGATTGCCGTTGCTAGCGGGGGCGCCATCGTGGGAAACTGGGTGCTGTTGTTTGCCGCGTATTCCGGCGCCTCGATCGGCATTGCCACGGCGGTCTACAACACACAGCCGTTCATGCTCGTCGCCTTAGGAGCCATATTCCTGGGCGAGCGCATTACATTGGACAAAATGATGTGGCTTAGCCTGGCTTTTATTGGCATGCTGGCCATCACCCAGTCGCACGGCACCACAGGCGGCGGACACGCCTACTTGATGGGTATTGCGCTGGCTCTGGCGGCGGCCTTCCTTTATGCCATCGCGGCCTTGCTGGTCAAACGGCTGACGGGTACTCCGCCACACCTGATCGCCCTGATCCAGGTTTGTACGGGCATCCTGTTTCTCGCGCCGTTTGCGGACGTTTCTGCTCTGCCTGAACAGACAGCGCTGGCCTGGATCATGCTGCTGTCGATGGGCGTCATACACACCGGGCTGATGTATGTACTGCTCTACGGCGCCATCCAGAAGCTGCCCACCGCGTTGACGGGTGCTTTATCGTTTATCTATCCTGTTGTCGCAATCCTGGTCGACTGGGCAGCGTTCGGCCATCGCCTGCAGTGGCTGCAGTGGTTCGGAGTCGCTGCCATTCTTCTTGCGGCGGCGGCGATGCGGCAGGGCTGGACGTTGGGGCGGCATCGTGCCGTGCCTTGACGTGCAAATCCGTCACGACCATCGCGACGGCGAAGAGGGGCGCCCGGCCCCATCCGGAAATGCCGGTATGGACACCCAACATAAGAAGCTGCTGTGGTGCTCCCGTGTATGATTGCAAGCTACCGATTTGATACTCCAGGGAGCAATAATAATGGACAAGACAGCAGGAATAGCGGTAGTAACGGGGGCGGGCAGCGGCATCGGCCGCGCCGTGGCGTTGGAGCTTCTCGCCAATAATTATCAAGTCGTACTGGCCGGTCGTCGTGCCGATGCGCTGGAGCAGACGCGCGAGATGGCAGCAAATAATGGATCGCGCGCCGTGTCGATTCCCACCGACGTCACTGATGAACAGTCCGTCCATGCCTTGTTCGCCCGTATAGAAAACGACTTTGGTCGACTTGACCTCTTGTTCAATAATGCGGGGCGCGGCGCTCCCGCTGTGCCCATCGAGGACCTGCCCATCGAGACCTGGCGCGCCGTGGTTGACGTGAACCTGACCGGCATGTTCCTGTGCGCGCAATCAGCCATCCGCTTGATGAAGAAGCAACAACCGCAAGGGGGGCGCATTATTAATAACGGTTCGATTTCGTCTCACGCGCCCAGGCCATACTCAATAGCGTATACGGCCACCAAGCATGCAGTCTCGGGTCTGACGAAATCAATTTCGCTCGACTGCCGTCCCTACCATATCGCCTGCGGGCAGATCGATATTGGCAACGCCGCCACCGAAATGACCGATCGCATGACGGCCGGTGTGTTGCAGGCGGATGGCAGCACGCGGGCCGAACCTCGCATGGATGTCGCCCATGTCGGCCGCGTGGTGGCGCACATGGCCCAGCTGCCACTCGACGCCAATGTACAGAACATCACCATCATGGCGACCAATATGCCCTTTGTCGGGCGCGGCTGATCGTCCAGGGCAGATCATGACCATACAAGATAGCGTTCACAGTGAATCCCCCAACGGCATACTTTCATTCTGGCAGGCAGCCGGGCCGCCGCGGTGGTTCAAGAAAGACACGATTTTCGACCAGGACTTCCGCAATCGGTTCCTACCATTGCACCTGGCAGCGGCACGACGCGAACTGGACCACTGGCAACGCAGTGCCGACGGCGGGTTGGCGCTGCTGATTCTCCTGGATCAATTTCCCAGGAATGCGTTCCGGGACACCGCCCACATGTTCGCTACCGATGAGCTGGCCCGCTATTTCGCGACGGCCATGGTGGGTTCCGGCCTGGACCAGGATATTGAGCCGGCGTTGCGCGTCTTTTGCTATCTGCCTTTTGAACACTCCGAATCCCTGGCCGACCAGGAGCGCTCGCTGGCCCTTCAGGTCGATATGGACCCCTCGACACGCGCGTTTGCGGAAGAACACCACCGTATCATCGCGCGGTTCGGCCGATTTCCCCATCGCAACCGTTTGCTGGGACGTATAACCACGGCAGCCGAGCAGGAATACCTGGAAGCCGGCGGATTCGCCGGCTAGCCGTATAGCCAGGGAAGGAGATCTTCATGCCGGTTTTAACCGCCATTGCTGCGTTGTTCATCATGCAATTCCTTGGCGAAGTCGTGGTGCGCCTGACTGGCCTGCCTGTACCCGGGCCTCTGGCGGGAATGCTGCTCATGCTGGTCGCGTTGATTTTTCATGGAAGGGTGCCGGTGGGTCTTCGCGATACTTGTCATCATCTACTCAAGCACCTGATGCTGCTGTTCATCCCTCTGGTGGCCGGAATCATGCTGCACTTCGGGCCGCTGGCTGATGAATGGATTCCCTTCCTGCTGGCGTGCATTGGAGGTGTTGCGCTTACCATCGTGGCCACTGCACTCAGTTTTCGCTGGATGCTCAGGCGGTCACGGGCGCCAGGTTCATGAGCGAAACGTTCCAAACCCTATGGGCTTTCCTGGTCGATTCCAGGCTTTTCTGGTTGACACTGACCTTGCTGTCGTACCTCTTGGCAGCCGCCGTGTATCAGCGCAGCGGCGGAAATCCCCTGTTGTTGCCAGTATTGACGGCCGTGGTGCTCATCGTGCTGGTGCTGACTGCGACCAACACGCCGTACGCCTTGTATGCGGAACACACAAGCTTCCTGCCTTTCCTCATCGGCCCCGCCACTGTGGCTCTTGCTGTACCGCTGTATGCGCAACTACCGCGACTGAAGCGCTTATGGTCGCCCATACTGGTTGCTTTAATGGTCGGTTCCAGCACGGCCATTCTCTCTGCGATCTTGATTGCGCGGATGCTGGGCGCATCCATCCAGACGCAGCTGTCGCTGGCACCAAAGTCTGCGACCATGCCTATTGCCATGGAGGTTACCGCCTTGAGCGGAGGATCCCCTTCACTGACGACAGTTGCCGTGGCCATTACCGGTATCGCAGGCGCCATCATGGCGGGGTGGCTACTGACGCTTCTGCGGCTGAACGACCCCCGGGTCGAAGGATTTGCGCTAGGCTTGAGTGCACACGCAATCGGCACGGCGCGAGCTTTCCAGTCCAGCGATACGGCCGGCGCATTTGCCGCATTGGGCATGGGGCTGAACGGGGTCGTAACCGCAATACTGGTGCCCTTACTGCTAAGCGTAATGGCATTGTTCTAGGTCATTACCTGAAGCCGCTTCAAATAGTATTATCCTGATAACGAGCACTGCCACAGAATAATTAAAGGAGACCAGAATGCCCAGCATTTTTGACCAGGATCTGCCCCAGACACCGGCGAATCACGCCTCGATTTCGCCCTTGTCATTTATCGAACGGTCCGCCAGCGCCTATCCGCAACGTCTTGCCATTGTGCATGGCAGTGGTCCCGATACCTTGCGACGCACTTGGTCCGAGCTTTATGATCGTTGCCGCCAATTGGCCAGCGCGCTTGAAAGAAGCGGCGTGTCGAAAGGCCATACGGTCGCCGTCATGCTGCCCAATACCCCGGAAATGGTCGAGGTTCATTTTGGCGTACCCATGACCGGTGCGGTACTGAACACGATCAATACACGTCTCGACCCGCAAACCGTCGCCTTCATGCTGGACCACGGGGAAGCGCGGACTGTCATCGTGGATACGGAATTTGCGCCAGTGATGTCCAAGGCATTGGCCTTGCGCAGTTCCGCATCACCCATACAAGTGATCGATGTAATCGATAGCTTGTATGGCGGCGATGCGAAAGCTATAGGCAGCATCGACTACGAGACCTTCATTGCCGATGGCGACCCCCACTATGCGTGGCAATTGCCCGAGAACGAGTGGGATGCCATTGCCCTGAACTACACCAGCGGCACTACCGGCAACCCCAAGGGTGTCGTGTATCACCATCGCGGCGCGGCAACCGCCGCCATTTCCAACATTCTCGAATGGGATATGCCCAAACATGCCGTTTATCTCTGGACGCTGCCCATGTTTCATTGCAACGGCTGGTGCTTTCCGTGGGCGATTGCCGCGCGCGCGGGAGTCAACGTATGCCTGCGCAAGGTCGAAGCCAAAGCCATATTCGACGCAATCAGGGAACATGGTGTGACGCATTATTGCGGTGCCCCCATCGTGCACAGCTTGCTCGTCAACGCGCCCGGTGCCATGAAAGAGGGGGTGCCGCAAGGGGTCAAAGCCATGGTCGCAGGGGCGGCTCCGCCGGCTTCCATGATCGAAGGCATGGAACGTCTCGGTTTTGACTTGCTGCATGTTTACGGTCTGACAGAAACCTACGGCCCGGCCACCGTGTGTGCCAAGCACGACGAATGGAACGATCTCGACATTGGCGAGCGCGCGCGCCTTAATTCGCGTCAAGGCATCAATTACCACCTTGAGCGCGGCATCGCGGTAATGGACCCGCAAACCATGCAGCCGGTACCGGCTGATGGCGAAACCATGGGCGAAATCATGTTTCGAGGCAATATTGCCATGAAAGGCTACCTGAAGAACCCGAAAGCGACGCAGGAAGCGCTGGCAGGCGGATGGTTTCATAGCGGCGACCTGGCCGTGATGGATCCGGACGGCTATGTGAAGATCAAAGATCGCAGCAAAGACATCATTATTTCAGGGGGTGAGAATATATCGTCCATTGAGGTCGAGGACGTCCTTTACCGTCATCCCGATATCCTCGCCGCAGCGGTCGTGGCGCGTTCGGACACACGTTGGGGCGAAACGCCATGTGCATTCGTCGAACTGAAGGAAGGCGCCGAGACGACCACAGAGGCAATTATCGAACACTGCAAGAAGCATCTTGCCGGATTCAAAGTGCCGCGCGCCGTTGTATTCTGCGAGCTTCCAAAGACTTCCACCGGAAAGATACAGAAATTCGAATTGCGCAAGCAGGCTGAATTGCTTGCCGCCACACCGGGCTAAGCTGCTGTGGCGGTCTAATTCCGTATACTAGACTATTGTTTTTTTTTCTTGGAATCCTGGTATGCCTACATTTGATGTCGTCTCAGAAGTTGACAAGCATGAACTCAGCAACGCTGTCGATCAAGCCAGCCGCGAATTGGTCACACGATTTGACTTCAAAGGCACCGACGCCAAATTCGAGCTTGATGGTTTCGTGGTCACGCAGTCCGCCTCCAGCGTTTTTCAATTGAATCAGATGCTCGACATCCTGCGTGGCCGTCTGTCGGCGCGCGGCATCGATGTGCGGTGCCTGGATGTCGCTCCCCCCCTGGAAAACCTGGGCGGCGCGCGCCAGAAGATCACGATCAAGCAGGGTATCGAGCAGGCCATCTCCAAGAAGCTCATTGCAGCGCTCAAGGCGGACAAGCTGAAAGTCGAAGCCCAGATCAACGGCGAAAAACTGCGCATCAGCGGCAAGAAACGCGACGATCTCCAGGCTGCTATTGCCGTGCTCAAGAAAGCCGACGTCGAATTGCCGCTGCAGTTCGAGAATTTCCGGGACTGACACGCGCACCGTTCGACCCCGGCCGGCACGCAACGCCGGTCAGTTCTTGAGCCGGTATCCCGACTTGAATATCCAGTAGACCAGGGCCAGGCATACGGCCAGGAAAAACACCGTCATGCCCAGGCTTACAAAAACATTGACGTCGGCAATGCCGTAGAAACTCCATCGGAAGCCGCTGATCAGGTACACAACCGGATTGAACAGGGTGACGGTCTGCCAGAAGGGCGGCAGCATATTGATGGAATAAAAGCTTCCGCCCAGGAATGTCAGCGGGGTGACGATCAATAAAGGCACCAGCTGCAACTTTTCGAAGCCGTCGGCCCAAATTCCTATAATGAAACCGAACAGGCTGAATGTGACCGCCGTGAGAACCAGGAACAGCAACATCCAGAAGGGATGGTCTATTTGCAAGGGCACGAAAAATCCGGCGGTGGCCAGGATGATGGCGGCAAGAATTATGGATTTGGTCGCCGCCGCCCCGACATATGCCAATGTGATCTCGGCATAGGAAACCGGTGCCGACAGGATTTCGTAGATAGTGCCAGAGAACTTCGGAAAATAAATGCCAAATGATGCATTCGATATGCTCTGCGTCAGCAGTGAAAGCATGATCAGTCCTGGTACGATGAAAGCTCCGTAGCTAATACCGTCCACCTCGGTAATCCGGTTTCCGATGGCAGCGCCGAATACGACAAAATACAAAGACGTGGAAATGACCGGCGCGACAATGCTTTGCAGCAGGGTACGCCAGGTCCTGGCCATTTCGAATGCGTAGATCGCGCGGATTGCATGGATATTCATGGGTTTCGAACCAATTTCACAAAGATTTCTTCAAGCGACGTCTGTTTCGTTTCCAGGTCTCGGAATCGTATGCCGGCGGTGGTCAGGTCCTGAAAGAGCGCGATGATATCGTTGTGCTGACGCTGGGTATCATAGGTATAGGTCAACGTGGTGCCATCGGTGGATAGCTCCAGCTGGTAGGCGCCAAGCGATTCGGGCAATGCATATAGGGGCTGGGGCAGGTGCAGTATCAGTAGTTTCTTGCCCAGTTTGTGCATGAGTTCCGTTTTGTCTTCGACCAGTATGATTTCGCCATTGTTGATGACGCCGACCCGATCGGCCATTTCTTCCGCTTCTTCGATGTAGTGGGTCGTAAGAATGACCGTAACGCCCGTGTCCCGCAAAGAACGCACCACTTGCCACATTTCCTGCCGAAGCGATACGTCTACCCCGGCCGTGGGCTCGTCGAGAAACAGAATTTGAGGTTCATGTGACAACGCCTTGGCAATCAGTACGCGGCGCTTCATCCCGCCTGAAAGCGTGATAAGTTTGTTGTCTTTCTTGTTCCACAGCGACAGGGCGCGTAGAGTTTTCTGTATATGTTCGGGATTGGGTGGCTTGCCGAACAGGCCGCGGCTGAAGCTCACGGTGTCCCAGACGGACTCGAAGGCATCGGTGGTAAGCTCTTGCGGCACCAGACCGATTTTGGAGCGCGCCTGGCGATACTCACGCACGATATCGTGGCCATCCGCCAGCACTGTTCCCGATGAGGGGTTCACCAGCCCACAGATTATGCTGATAAGCGTGGTTTTGCCGGCGCCGTTGGGCCCGAGCAGCGCAAATATCTCACCGCGGCGTATGTCCAGATTTATATTTTTGAGCGCCTGGAAACCCGAAGCGTAGGTCTTGTTCAGATTGGATACCGAAATGACGGGTGACATAATGAATTCCGAATTCGACTAGGGCACAATACCATAATCGGAACCCTGATCGACCCCACAACCGGGACTGGATGTCATTCATGTTCTCTTGCAAGTCAGCATTGCTTACCCCGGCCCAGATGGCCGCCGCCGATAGTGCCGCTATCGCCTCGGGCATCAGCGAAATGGCGCTCATGGAAGCCGCCGGTTCGGCGGTGGCCAACGCCGTCGGCGCACGCTGGGGCAAGCGGCCCGTGCTTGTTCTGGCAGGCCCTGGGAATAATGGCGGCGACGGATTCGTCGCCGCTCGCCATCTGCGCGATGCCGGCTGGAACGTCCGGATAGCGTTACTGGGCAGTCTGGAACAGCTGTCCGGTGTTGCGGCAAGGCAGGCGGCTTTATGGAACGACGAAGTCCTCGCACTATCTGTCGACTTGCTCGACGGCACGGGGCTGGTCGTCGACGCTTTATTCGGCGCCGGTTTGACCCGGCCTATCTCCGGTGTAGCGGCCCAACTACTCGAGGCAGTTGCGTCACGCGGCATTCCTGTTTGTGCCATCGATGTTCCCAGCGGCCTCGACGGTGCGAGCGGCCAGCCGCAAGGTGTCGTCGCGAGAGCAGATATTACCGTTACGTTTTTTCGCAAGAAGCCGGGACACGTCCTGATGCCAGGCAGGCTGCTGTGTGGAGAGGTGATACTTGCCGATATTGGCATTCCTGACCGGGTTCTCTCAAAGATCAATCCTGCTGTATTCGAGAACTCGCCGGTACTGTGGATAGACGCGTATCCATGGCCTCATATTGATGGCCATAAATACCAGCGTGGCCACGTGCTGGTGGTCGGCGGGGCCACCATGACAGGCGCGGCAAGGCTGTCGGCACTGGCCAGTGCGCGGATCGGCGCCGGGCTGGTTACCGTGGCAGCGCCTGATCTCTCCTGGGCCATATATGCTGCGGCATTGACCAGTATTATGGTGCAGCGCGTCAACGACGTAAGCATGCTGGACCATCTGCTTAGCGACGATCGCAAGAATGCGGTCGTCGTTGGTCCCGGATCCGGCGTGTCCCTCAGCACGCGTGAATACGTGTTGGCGGTGCTGGCGCGCAAGCGTGCGGTGGTGCTCGACGCCGATGCCATCAGCGCGTTTGCGGCGGATCCCCAGTCGCTTTTCAATGCGATAGCGGGTCCCTGCGTGCTTACACCCCATGAAGGCGAATTTGGACGCTTGTTCAATGTCAACGGGGATAAGCTGGAACGTGCACTCATGGCGGCCAGGCATAGCGGCGCCGTATTGGTGCTGAAGGGCGCTGATACCATTGTTGCTGCCCCTGACGGACGCGCAGTCATCAACACCAACGCTCCGCCGGACCTCGCGACAGGTGGTACAGGCGACGTCCTTGCCGGCTTCATTGCCGGACTCGTCGCCCAGGGCATGCCGGCTTTTGACGCCGCAGCCGCGGCCGTATGGCTGCACGGCGAGGCCGCGGCGCTTTTTGGCCCGGGTTTGATTTCGGAAGACCTGCCCCAGATATTGCCCCGGGTGCTGCGGCGCCTGAAACGTGCAAGCCGACACGATATACGCTGAGCCGCCGTTGTGCGCGCCTTCGTCACCTGCCTCGCTTTATTGGCATAATGCCGGTCTTGCAACGTTAAGCACCAAGAGATACCTGTATGTCCGATGTTATTGCCCTGATCTTCGACTTCGACGACACCCTGGCCCCAGATAGCACGTCGGGTTTTCTGACCGATATCGGGGTGGATGTGCAGCAATTCTGGAAAGCTCAAGTGGACCCGCTGTTGTTTGAGCAAGACTGGGACCCCGTGCCCGCCTACCTGTATCAGATGATCGAACTCTCCAAGAGCGGTACCCACGGGTTGATCGATCAGGACAGGCTCAAGGACTGGGGCAGTCGACTACCGCTGCACGCAGGTGTGGAATCTCTGTTCGGACGACTCAGGGCCATGGTGAAAGATCATCATCCTCAAGTCCAGCTGGAGTTCTACCTGATTTCCAGTGGTGTCGGCGACGTGGTGCGCCACACATCCATTGCTCATGAATTTACAGATATCTGGGCCTCCGAATTTATTTACGACGCCGACGGAGGCATACATTTTCCCCGACGGGTCGTCAGCTTCACCGATAAAACGCGCTACCTGTTCCATATCCAGAAGGGGATCATCGGCACGGCTTCCCGCAACAAACCATTCGAGGTCAACAAAAAAATTGCCCCCGACAAATTGCGGGTCCCCTTCGAACAAATGATATTCGTTGGCGATGGGTATACAGACATCCCGTGCTTTTCCCTGATCCGACGTTCAGGCGGTGTCGCGTTCGGCGTCTGGGACCCGAAACATCGCGACAAGCGGAGTCGTGCCTGGGGGTTCATCCAGGAAGGGCGGGTTTCCAACCTGAACCAGGCACGCTACGACGAGCAGGCTGAACTTTACCAATGGCTGGAAGAAGCGGTCGAAAGCCTGGCCGGCCGGATCGCCTTGAACAACCGGATCTATCGTGGTTGAAATAGTGTTGCCTCAGACAGTATTCAGCACGGAAGATGAATCGGCCATGCGTATCGCAATCCAGCAGGCCGACCTTGCCTGTGCGATTGGCGAAGTGCCCGTAGGCGCGGTGGTGCTGGACGTGGCGGGACGAATAATAGGAAGGGGTTTCAATCGCACCATTACCGATCACGATCCCACCGCCCACGCGGAAATCGTGGCGCTGCGCCAAGCGGCCGCAGCCACGGGCAACTATCGGCTGCCTGGCGCCAGCCTGTTCGTTACATTGGAGCCTTGCGCGATGTGCATGGGGGCCATTTTGCACGCGCGATTGAGTAGGGTGGTGTACGGTGCCACCGACCCCAAGACTGGTGCCTGCGGCAGCGTACTGTGCGTACAAGCCTACCCGCAGCTCAATCACCAGACGTCGGTGACCGGCGGCTTGCTGGCGGCTGAATGCGGCGGTCTTCTCAGGCAATTCTTTCGCGAACGGCGACGCAAGACGGCTCCTTGAATAGACCGCGCTGCCGTCGCAGTGCATGGATTACTATGTCTTGCTTTTCCCAACTATTCGCTTGAAGACGAGATCAATAATGACGCACGCGGCGCACGACCACGCTCCTGACCATACCCACGAGGAACATGGACACCATCATCAACACCACGACCTCCCGTCACCTGATGGCATCTACCTGATCTCACCTTCCGGTGCCGTGGCAGATCCGCTGGCGATCGAACTGGCGCGCGAACGCTTGGGTAAACTGGGTTTCAAGACTGCGGTTGACCGTACCGCGCTTGCCGTGCACGAACGCTTTGCGGGTACCGACAAGCAACGCCTGGCCGGCATTGCCCGCGCACTGAAGCAGAAGCATCCTATCGTCATGGCGACCCGCGGTGGCTACGGCCTTAGCCGCTTGCTGCCTTACATCGATTGGACTGCGGTAGCCGACAGCGGAAAAATATTCATAGGTCAAAGTGATTTCACTGTGTTCAGCCTGGCTTTGCTGGCCAGGACAGGTGCAAGCAGCTTTGCGGGGCCGACAGCCGTCTATGATTTCGGTGCGAAAAAGATGGACGATCTCACGGCGGCCCTGTTTGCCGAGACCATGCGGCGCGAACTCGAGGTCCTGAGCTTCGAGTCCCCCGATTCCGATGCGGTCGATGCGCGCGGCCTCTTATGGGGAGGCAATCTTGCCATGGTTGCATCACTGGTCGGTACGTCCTATATGCCTGATATTGATGGCGGCATATTGTTCCTGGAAGACATTGCCGAACATCCCTTCCGGATCGAACGCATGCTTACGCAATTGTGGCATGCCGGGATTCTGGGCCGCCAGCAGGCGATTGTGCTTGGCCGTTTCACCGATTACCGCCTCGCCGCCCACGATAATGGTTTCGATCTCCCGTCTGTCGTCGCCTGGCTGCGCGCCACGGTCAAAGTGCCCGTCATCACTGGTCTGCCTTATGGCCATACCCGGGTCAAGGCCACCTTGCCCATAGGCAAGCAAGTCGGAGTCGCGACCGAAGACGGCATGGCTCATTTGGTGCTCGAAGAGCATTTCTAGGCACAACTTGTTAAACTACCAGGTTATATTGACTTTATTACGTGAAATCTCTAAGTGATCTCCACCGCAAATCTAACCATCCAGTTCGGTCCCAAGCCCTTATTCGAAAACGTCAGTGTCAAATTCGGAGAGGGCAATCGCTACGGCTTGATTGGTGCCAATGGTTCGGGCAAGTCCACCTTCATGAAAATCATTGGAGGGGACCTCGAATCCACTGCCGGCAATGTGTCGCTGGAGCCCGGGGTACGCCTGGGCAAGCTGCGCCAGGATCAGTTCGCATTTGAAGACATCCGGGTGCTGGATGTAGTAATGATGGGTCACGAGGAAATGTGGCAGGTGATGTCGGAGCGGGATGCCATCTATGCAAACCCCGACGCCACGGAAGACGACTACATGCACGCCGCCAATCTCGAGGCGAAGTTCTCGGAATACGACGGCTACACGGCAGAAGCGCGGGCCGGCGAGCTGTTGCTGGGCCTGGAGATTCCGGTTGAGCAGCACAACCAGCCCATGCGCGAGATCGCGCCGGGCTGGAAGTTGCGTGTGCTGCTGGCCCAGGCGCTGTTTTCGAATCCCGATGTACTGCTGCTGGACGAGCCCACCAACAACCTGGACATCAACACCATACGATGGCTGGAAGACGTGCTTAATGGCTACCAAAGCACGATGATCATTATCAGCCATGATCGCCACTTCCTGAACCAAGTGTGCACGCACATGGCCGACCTGGATTACCGCGAGTTGCGCATTTATCCGGGCAACTACGACGACTACATGCTGGCCTCCACGCAGGCCCGCGAACGAGTCTCGTCATCGAACGCCAAGGCTAAAGAACGGGTGGCTGAGCTGCAGGATTTCGTGCGTCGCTTTGCCGCCAACAAGTCCAAGGCACGCCAGGCAACATCGCGACTCAAGCAAATCGACCGCATTAAGGCAGCCGCGGTCGAAGTGAAGCCATCGTCGCGCCAGAATCCCTACATACGCTTTGAGCAGACCAAAGTGCTGCACCGCCTTGCCGTAACGATAGACAAGATCAGCAAGTCCTATGACAAGCCTGTTATCAAACCTTTTTCCGCCATGATAGAAGCCGGCGAGAAGGTGGCGATCATTGGCGCCAACGGCGTAGGCAAGACAACGCTGTTGCGGATGCTGGCCGGCGACCTGCAGCCCGATACGGGTTCGATCAAATGGTCTGAAAGCGCTGACATCGGCTACATGGCACAAGACGTATCCGACCAATTCCAGTCCGACAAGACACTGTTCGACTGGCTCAGCGAATATCGCCAGGCGGGCGACGATGATCAATCGATGCGTTCGGTAATGGGTCGCATGCTTTTCTCGGGCGACGATATCGGCAAGGAGGTCAGAGTACTCTCAGGCGGCGAGAAGAACCGCATGAGCTTCGGGCGCCTCATGCTTGGTCGCCACAATGTGATGCTGCTGGACGAGCCCACCAATCACCTGGATATGGAATCGATCGAGTCTCTGCAATTCGCACTCGAAAAGTACGCGGGCACACTTGTGTTCGTTTCTCACGATCGGGAGTTCGTCTCGGGCGTTGCAACGCGCATCATGGAAATCATGCCCAATGGCGAGGTTGCCGACTATCTGGGCGGCTATGAGGACTACCTGGCCTCACGCGGTATCGAGGCCTGATCGGCTGGAGCCATGCCTTATACCTTGACTGGTTTGGCAAGCTACCAGGAAGAAATCAAGAAGAGCCGCTTCACTGTCTTTGCGGAGGCTGCTCAGTCTCCTGCTCAGGCTTTACAGTTTGTTGCCGCGCATAGGGTCGCGGAAGCCACCCACAATTGCTGGGCCTATCGTATTGGAAGCGAATATCGTTTCAGTGACGACGGCGAGCCGGGAGGCACGGCCGGGCGCCCAATACTTAAAGCGATAGAAGGGCAGCAGTATGACCGTGTCGCAGTACTCGTGGTGCGCTGGTTCGGTGGCATCAAGTTGGGTCCAGGCGGCCTGATACGCGCGTATGGCGGCACAGCGGCACAATGTCTGCGACTCGCAGACAAGACTGAACTTATCGATGAGGTGATGGTGGCCTGCCGTTGCGGCTTCGCCGACATGGCGGTAGTCCAGTCCCGTTTTCCCGCGTTCTCGACACGTATCGTCGAAGAGACATTTGACGGCGAAGGCGTTCGATGGACTATCGCGTTTCCGCGGACGCAGGAAGAAGCCCTTGCCCAACTCTTCGTGAATCTTACTCGCGGCCAGGGCAGCTGGTCGCCGGTCTGAGCGTCATTCGTTGTTGACTTCGCTTCCTGACGCTTGGACCGCTTATGCCTCGTCGTCGGCCTGGTCCTGCTGCGCGGCTATTTCTGCATGCACCTGATCCATGTCCACCGCCTTGATCTGGGCGATCAGTTCGCTTAACTGTCTCGCAGACAACGCCCCAGCCTGTGAGAATAGCAATACCTGCTCGCTAAACACCATGAGCGTAGGGATGGACCGTATACCCATGCCGGTCGCCAGTTCCTGCTGATCTTCTGTATTCACCTTGGCGAAGGTGATGTCGTCGTGCAGCTCAGAGGCTTCATCGAAAATAGGTGCGAAATTCCGGCAAGGTCCGCACCAAGGTGCCCAGAAATCCACGATCAGCGGCTTGCTTGCCTTGATTGCAGCCTGAAACGAGTCTTTGTTCAAGTCGATGGTACTCATAGGAGCGTCCCCCAAACAAAAAGCGGCTTATAGCCGCTTGGAATGATTGATATATTAGCTTAGTGTAGCGCGCTTTGCGCGGCCAGCGGTTTCGGCGCGTGACGCCGTTGCCGATGGGCAGGCTTATCCACAAAGGTTCATGCAGGAAAGAACGCGTATCGAACCACGAAAAGCACCGCCACCAGAAGAGTCGCCAAATGGATCTCCCGGTAGCGTCCTGTGGCCGCCTTGAGCACCACGTAGCTGATGAAGCCGAAAGCCAGTCCGTCGGCAATTGAGTACGTGAATGGCATCATGATGGCTGTCAACGCGGCGGGGGTGGCTTCAGTTACATCGTTCCAGTCGATTTCGGTAATCTCGCGCAACATCAGCCCGGCCACATACAGCAATGCGGGTGCCGTAGCGTAGGCCGGTACTGAACCGGCCAAAGGCGCCACAAACAGTGCGAGCAGGAACAGGATCCCGACCGTCAACGCAGTCAGGCCGGTACGGCCGCCGGCTTGAACGCCGGAGGCGCTTTCGGCATAGGCAGTTGTGCTGCTCGTTCCAAGGAAGGAACCTGCCACGATTGCTGTGCTGTCCGCCATCAGCGCCCGTCCCAACCGGTTGGGCTTGCCTTCAGGAACCAGATTGGCTCGTTTGGCCACGCCTATCATTGTCCCCGTAGCGTCGAATACCTCGACCAGGACAAGCACGAGGATGACATGTACAAAGCCCGTATGCAAAGCGCCCATGATGTCCAATTGCATGAAAGTTGGCGCGAGACTGGGAGGCATTGAAAACACCCCATAGAATTCGCTGTGTCCGGTGAGCATGGACAGAACAGTGACTGCCAGGATGCCGATCAGGATGGATCCCTGGACCTTCATGGCGTCGAGCGCCGCAATAACGAAAAAGCCCAGAATGGCAAAAAGTGCCGGAGCGGCAGTGAGGTCGCCCAAGTCCACTTTGGTTGCCGGATTAGCGACCACAATGCCCGAGCTGCTCAGTGCAATGATGGCCAGGAACAACCCTATGCCGGCCGCGATGGCCGCGCGCAACGACTTCGGTATGCCCGCGACAAGCCATGACCGGATGCCTGTAAGGGTGAGCAACAGGAATATGACGCCGGACAGGAACACGGCCCCAAGCGCTTGTTGCCAGCTATACCCTAATGCTCCGACCACCGTAAATGCGAAGAAAGCATTCAGACCCATTCCGGGTGCCATGCCGATCGGCCAGTTTGCGAGGAATGCCATGATAAGCGTGCCGATGGCCGCAGCCAGGCACGTCGCCACAAAGACGGCACTCTTGTCCATGCCAGTGCTCGACAGGATTTCCGGGTTCACGAAAATGATGTATGACATTGTCAGGAACGTCGTGATGCCGGCCAGTATTTCGGTGCGCACTGTTGTTCCGTGTTCACGCAACTGGAATAATCGTTCGAGCATGGGAATTCCTGAAAAGGGGGCTTGATGGGCCGTGGCGCCGCCGCGTGCAGTCGGTCAGGCACTATCATTAAAGTAATGCAGCCTGAATTCTAAGACGGATTCACTAGTGGTTGTAAACTGGCGCTCATGATTATTATTGGTTTTGAAAGCTCTTGCGATGAAACGGGTGTGGCGCTGGTCTGCACCGAACGCGGTTTGCTGGCGCACTCGCTGCACAGCCAGATCGCCATGCACCAGCAGTATGGCGGTGTCGTTCCGGAACTCGCCTCGCGCGATCACATCCGCCGTGTGCTGCCCCTTACGCGCGAAGTGCTTGGTTCGGCCGGCATGACGCTGGATCAGATTGACGCAGTCGCTTATACCGCGGGACCGGGCCTGGCGGGTGCGCTGCTGGTCGGTGCAAGCTTCGCGCAGTCGTTTGCATGGGCGCGCAGCCTGCCGGCCATTCCTATCCATCATCTCGAGGGACATCTGCTGTCGCCGTTGCTGGCGGCTCCACGCCCTGACTTTCCTTTCGTTGCCTTGCTGGTTTCTGGCGGACATACCCAGATCATGCGGGTTGACGGCGTTGGGCGATATGAGTTGCTCGGTGAAACTCTCGATGACGCAGCCGGTGAAGCATTCGACAAGACGGCCAAGCTGATGGGCCTGGGCTATCCAGGCGGGCCGGCGTTGTCCAACCTGGCTCAGCAGGGCGATGCCAGGGCTCATGACTTCCCGCGGCCCATGATTCATAGCAGCAACCTGGACTTTAGTTTCAGTGGCCTCAAGACGGCGGTAATGACGCGCGTCAGGGCCCTGGAGAAAGCCGACGGTCCCTTATCGGCGCAGCAGCTTGCCGACCTTGCCGCATCCACCGAATCGGCCATTGTCGATGTGCTTGGCGCCAAATCGATCAAGGCGATGAAACAGACCGGCTTGAAGCGTCTGGTGGTGGCCGGTGGGGTGGGCGCAAATCGTCATCTGCGGACCCGCCTTTTGCAAGACATGCTCAAACTGGGAGGACAGGTATTTTTTCCTCCCCTGGACCTGTGCACCGACAACGGTGCCATGATTGCATTCGCGGCAGCAATGCGCGTAAATGCAGGCCTCGTGGATCTGTCTGATACCAGCCATGCCTTCACCGTGAGACCCCGCTGGGAGTTGCATGACATTTGCCTGGGCGCTGACGCCGCGGCTGTTTAGCACGCCATACTACTTCTTGCTGCCGATGCGGCTTTCCTTGCCAGTCATGAGTCGGCTGATGTTCGCCTGGTGGCGAAACAGCAACATCACGCTGATGATCACGATGGCGAATGCAATGGCTGGATCCAATGGCCAGGCAACGTTGCCGCCCAGCAAGTAGTACAGTGGCGCGAAGATGGCCGCGATGATGGAAGCCAGCGAAGAATACCGGCTTACGTAGACGATGATCAGCCAGGTTCCCACTGTGGCCAGTGCCAGCCAGGGATTCAATGCCAGCAACACGCCGAGCGCCGTCGCTACCCCTTTTCCACCCTTGAATTTAAGGAACACCGGAAACAGGTGACCTAAAAACACGGCAACCGCGCATAGTGCCACGCTGAACGAAGGCAGACTCCATTGAGTTGTTGCATACGCAGCGACGAATACGGCCAGCCAGCCCTTGGCCGCATCGCCCAGAAGCGTCAGGACCGCGGCCAACTTGTTGCCCGTACGCAAAACGTTGGTGGCGCCGGGGTTCCTGGACCCGTAGCTGCGCGGATCCTTCAGTCCCATGGCGCGACTCACCACCACCGCGAACGGAACGGACCCGAGCAGATACGATATAAAGACGAGGGCAAGGACGATGAAACTTGCGGTAGCGACGGTCATAAAATTTAGAAAGCTCCAGTGTGTTTGCGTGGATTCTACCGAGTGTCACCCAAAACACCAATACGAGCAGGTACAATTCGCTACGTTCGGTTGAATTCTATGGAAGGGCAATGCGCATACTGGTGTCCAACGATGATGGCTACACCGCTCCAGGTGCAGGCCTTGAAAGGGATGGGTGAATTAACCGTCGTGGCCCCCGAGACCAATTGCAGCGGGTCGTCGAATTCCCTTACCCTCAACAGGCCGATGTCGGTGCGTCAGGCTGCCAATGGCTTCTACTATGTAAATGGTACGCCGTCCGATTGCGTGCACATAGCCCTGACCGGCCTGCTGGACTTTCGTCCCGACTTGGTGGTTTCGGGCATCAATAACGGCGCCAACATGGGAGACGATACCCTATATTCCGGTACGGTGGCGGCGGCAACCGAGGGCCATCTTTTCGGCATTCCCTCCATCGCATTTTCCCTTGCAAATAAAGGGTGGGAACATATCGAAGGTGCGGCGCGTATCGCCCGGCGTATCGTCCAACAGCAAACGGCTACTCCCCTGGTTGGCAACATACTGCTTAATGTAAACATTCCTTCCGTGCCCTATGATGCCATCCGCGAGGTTCGCGTTACACGCCTGGGCAAACGGCACCCTTCCGAGCCGGTCGTGAAAAGCAGTACCCCATATGGCGATCCGGTGTACTGGATCGGCCCCGTCGGACGGGCGTCCGACTCGGCCATAGATACCGACTTCGGTGCGATCGAACAGCATGCCGTGTCGATCACCCCGTTACGGCTGGATCTCACCCATTACGAACAATTGTCATTAGTCAGGGACTGGGCGGTGCCGTTATGCGAAAACCAGTAGTGCCGTTCCCGTTTGCCAACGGCACCACCAACCGCTTCGGGCGTTCAAGCCTTGGTGGAGGTTTGTCCACCGCCAACAGCAATACACGGGTCTTCGCCCAGGGTCGTGCGGCGCCCGTCGTACCGGCACTCCGCCAGTCGTCGGGCAATGCCAATTTGGGTTTGAACTCCGAACGATCGCGTGGCATGATGATTCAGCGTTTGCGCAACCAGGGCATCCAGGACGATCGCGTGCTCGACGCCATGATGTCGGTGCCGCGGCACTTGTTCGTCGATGAAGGTCTGGCCAGTCGTGCCTACGAAGACGCGGCATTGCCTATCGGTCATGGTCAGACCATTTCACAACCCTGGGTCGTCGCGCGGATGATCTCCGTGATGTGCGAAAATCGGGTTCCGGTTAAAGTGCTGGAAGTGGGTGCGGGCTGTGGCTATCAGGCTGCGGTACTGGCACATTTCATCAAGGAAGTGCATACCATCGAACGAATTCGCGGCTTGCACGAACTTGCACGAGAGCATCTCCGAACGCTCAAGCTCATTACCCGTGTTCGTCTGGTATTCGGAGACGGCATGGCAGGATTGCCCGGGGTAGCACCGTTTGATGCCATCATCATTGCTGCCGCCGGTATTAAAATTCCCCAGGCGCTGTTGGAACAGTTGACCATTGGGGGTCGATTAATTGCCCCGGAAGGGTCAACAGCGCAGCGTTTGATCCTCATAGAACGCACGGGAGCCGCAACCTGGCGCCGTGACGAACTCGAATCCGTTCGCTTTGTCCCTCTTCGGGCAGGAACACAGTCTTAAGCCTCCAGGAGAGCTATATGCATGCAGGGACGTTTCGTTCTACCGCTCTGACAATTTCGTACCGGAAACGCACATCTCGTTATCTGGTCATTGCCGCCGTGGTTGCGACGACCATTCTGGCCGGATGCGCGTCTCGCAGTACCAAGGCACCCGTTACCGATATGTCGGCGGGTCCGGTGACCCCGACAACGGGCGGTACTTACGTCGTGCGCCCCGGCGATACCTTGTACAAGATTGCCCAGGCCAATGGTATGGAACTGGCAACGCTTACGCGCTTGAATAACATTACCGATCCCAGCCAATTGAGGGTTGGGCAGGTATTGCGCCTGGACGCTTCAGGTCCTGCGCCGGCACCCAGCACCAACACAGGCGTCGCCAAGCCTATACCAGTCACGCCAGTTGCGCCCGCCGAACCCGTGGCGACGCAACGGGCCAGTGATGCAACGGTCATCAGTTGGGGGTGGCCGGCCTCTGGAAAAATCATCCAGAGCTTCAACGCGAACACGAAGGGCATCGATATCGCGGGAGCGGTAGGAGAATCCGTGCATGCGGCCGCTGATGGAAAGGTCATGTATGCCGGCAACGGCGTGCGCGGGCTTGGTAATCTGGTCCTTCTTGGTCACTCCAATGGTTTCATCACGGCCTATGCTCACAACCAATCCTTGCTGGTCAAAACCGGAGAGCAGATCAAGAAAGGGGCCAAGATCGCCGCAATTGGCCAGACCGACACCACTTCGCCGCGTTTGCATTTCGAAATCCGTCGCCGCGGCACTCCAGTCGATCCCATGGCCTACCTACCCCCTCGATGATTCCCTCACTCGTCTTCGATCTTGAAACAATACCCGACGCAGCTGGTCTGCGTCGGTTGAATCCGCACTGGGACGCGGACCTTACCGATACGCAGGTCATTGAAATGGCGCTGGCAGCCAGGCGCGAGTCGCATGGCACCGATTTCCTGCCTTTGCATCTGCACAAGGTTGCCGTTATAGGGTGTGTGTTCCGTGACGACCACGGCTTTCGCGTGAAAACCCTGGGGAAGGCCGATGACACTGAAGGTGTCCTGCTTGCGGGCTTTTTCAAGACGATAGAACGCTATACGCCGCGCCTCATCAGCTGGAACGGTTCAGGCTTCGATCTTCCCGTTTTGCATTACCGCAGCCTTATAAACTCCGTGCCGGCGCCCCGTTATTGGGACATGGGCGAAGATGACCGCGACTTCAAATACAACAACTACATCAGCCGCTACCATAGCCGACACCTTGACTTAATGGATGTCCTGGCCAAATATAATGGGCGCGCTAATGCGCCCCTGGACGACCTGGCCAAGCTCTGCGGATTTCCCGGTAAACTGGGTATGGATGGCAGTCAGGTCTGGCAGGCCTGGGCCAATGGCAAGGCCGATGAAGTGCGCGCCTACTGCGAAACAGACGTGGTGAACACATGGCTGGTGTACTGTCGTTTTCGATTCCTGAAGGGCGAACTCGACCGCGAATCCTACGACGCTGAAGTGCATCTGGTGCGCGACACGCTGCAAGCCAGTGATGCCGTTCACTGGAAGGAATACCTGGATGCCTGGGGCACGATTCCAAAAGGCGCATAGACCAGCATAAGCACTGAGCTGTTTCCCGCGCGCGATGATGCGGCCCCTGCGTGGTGCGCAGCATTACAACTTAAGCCGCTAATCGGCTGCGAGCAGCCCAAGCACTTTTTCTGCCGTTGCCTGGGAGGTGCCACCAGCTGGAACGACCGTCCATTCAACCGCGTCTGGTTGCTGCTGCAACTGGGCCAACACCACAGCTCTGCCTGCATCGGAGGCGTTGCCACGACGCGACTCCACGCGAGCGATAAGCGTGTCTGCTTGTACCTCCAGCCATATCCCCATGAAGGGCACGCCGGCCTGCTCGGCGCACTGCTGCACACGCAGACGTTCTTCGTGCTTTGAAAACACACCATCGGCCATAGCCGAGTAGCCATTGGTCAGGATTCGTGTTGTCTGCTTATACAGTGCGTCATAAACCCGGGCCGATGATTCCTTGGTATAGCTGCTTGGCGGGAGGCGCGTTTCCGATGACACACCGGCCATGCGCTTGCGGATTCGGTCGGTCGACAAGATGCGCGCGCCGGGTGCAGCGCCCGCGAAGTGTGCAATGGCCGCAGCCACGGTAGACTTGCCCGAGCCGCTTAGTCCGCCTATGGCATACATGCGTACTGATGCTGGTTGCAGCAGCTGCATGGCCAATGCCAAATAAGCCTGGGCCTGCGTAATAATTTCTTTTCGTTGCTGCGCATTGGGCAAGGCGGCCTGGGTCGCCAGCACCTGTGCCCGTATGGATGCGCGCAGCGCCATAAAAAATGGCAGCAAGGGCAGGCCGTCAACCTCATCGGCTTCGTCCATGTAGCGGTTCATGACCCAGTTTGCCTCGGCAGGCAAACCGGCGTGCCACAAATCCATCAACAAAAATGCCAGGTCGTACAGGACGTCGATTACGGCGAGTGAATCATTGAACTCAATGCAGTCGAACAGAGTTGGCTTGCCTTCGAAAAGGCAAATATTGCGCAAGTGCAAGTCGCCGTGACAATGGCGTATGCGGCCGCCTGCTGCGCGCTTATCCAGCAGCCTGGCATGCTGATGCAGGTGGGTGCGCAATGCAGCCCGAAGCTGGCGAACGGCTTCCTGGCCAAGCACCGACGCCAAGTTTTCGTTCTGTTCATTCAGACGTAACACGGCCTCGATGGCGGCTGCGCCCGAGTAAACGATATGAACCTGAGCGTTTTCATGAAAGGACGCAATATAGCGGGCCAGCGTCGTAAGCATACTGAGTTCGAGGCCGCCCTCAGCCGCAAGCCGCGAAAACAAGGTGCTGTCGTCAAAGCGCTGCATTTCGACCACGGCATCAACCAGTTCGCCTTCACCGCCAAATTGCAACTCGCCGTCAGCACCGCGCGTAATACGCCTTACACCCAGATAGAGGGCGGGCGCGGTACGCCGATTTAGCATGACCTCTCGTTCGCAGGCCGTTGCGCGCAACGCTGGTGTTGAAAAATCAAGATAGGAAAGCCGAATCGCCCGTTTCACTTTCCACACCCGCGGGCCACGCATGACGATGATGGAGATATGAGTTTCGACGATGCGCACGTCGTTCTGGCTTATGTCCTTGCAAGCCGCGCCGCGTAGAAACTCCAGGACGCACTGCTGATCGCCATGCGACATCGTTCCTCCTTCCAAAAGGCCGCCGGATTGGGGCCTTAATCAAACAATATGCCGATACCATCATGCACATCGGCGACAAAAGCAGTGGCCAGCGTGAACATCACGCCACTGTACTGTATCAGGCTCCATTTGAGCGAGGCGGTTCAGTTTTCCAGCCGTCCGCACATCGGGCAAATTGGAGCCGATAGGTTAGGGGGCTGCTGTAGCGAGCCAAAAAGCTCGGGGCGTCCCTGGCTGAAGTCGATTGAAAAGGTTTCGTTTTCGATGAAACAGATCGGAAACGACTTCGGTTGCACAATGAGGCCTCCTCACCAAATCAAAAGGAAGCACATCATGCAACGCTCACTATCTTCCGTGTCCATCAAGCTCGCCACCCTGACTGCGGCCCTGGCGCTGGGCGGCGCGGCATTTGCGGCCACCGGTGATTCCACATCAGAGCCCGTCACCCCGCAAGCAAATTCGACCACGGCCTCGCCTGCAACATCGGAAAAAACGCCTGGCCACCATTACAAGCATGGTCGCCACCACAAGTCCATGCTCGGCCATCACATGCGCGATTCCGCATTCCTCGTGCCAGGTTATGGACCACTGCACCCCAAGTTTGTTGACTCGTTGGCTCTGACCGATGCTCAGGCCAAACTTGTCAAGGAGGCTCAGGATGAGCAGAAAGAGGCTCGTAGCGCGCGTATCGAGGCGATGAAGGCTGGAAGAACCGAGAAACTCGAACAAATCAAAAGCGGCAAGCTTGACCCCAAGGCGGCGTTGAAACAGACCGAAACGTTGCATGAGCAAGCTGCCAAGGAACGCAGCAAGATCCATGAAAAGTGGCTGGCAGTATGGGACGCTCTGGACGAAACTCAGCAGGGAAAAATTGCGGCCCACCTGAACGAGCGCGCCGAAAAATTTGCAAGTCACGGCGAGAAGCATGCGGAAAGGCACGGCAATCGCGATGTCGAGGCTGATCCTGCGAAGATTGCCTCGTAGTCGGAACGCAAACACGTATCCTCGCGGCTCGACTTACTGCCGCGAGGATGTCAAAATTCGGGGCTGCCTCTTTGGATTCCCGAATAATGACGTTAGAAGTATTTGATATAGAGTCCCTGGACCTCGAGGCCCGCGGTGTCGCGCGTCGCGAGGGTAAAGTCGTCTTCGTGGAAGGTGCGTTGCCTGGCGAGAAGGTTCTTGCCCGTATCGCCAAGCGCAAGGCATCTTTCGATACTGCCCGGCTCGAGCGGGTTATCAAGCCATCATCGCAACGCGTCACGCCCGGATGTCCGCACTTTGGCATGTGCGGCGGCTGCGCGATGCAACATCTCGATGCCTCGGCCCAGGTGGCCATCAAGCAACGTGTGCTTGAAGACACATTGTGGCACATAGGGCGTGTGCGCCCAGTTGTGGTGTTGCCGCCCATGCACGGTCCGACCTGGGGTTATCGCTATCGGGCTCGCCTATCGGTGCGTGCCGTGCGCAAGAAGGGAGTCGTCCTGGTCGGATTCCGTGAGCGCCGCGGCAGTTACGTGGCCGATATCCAGCAATGTCGAGTATTGCCGGCGCACGTATCGGCCATGCTACTGCCATTGCGCGCGTTGGTAGGTGCATTCGCGCAGCCAGACCGCATTCCCCAGATCGAAGTCGCAGTCGGAGACAAAACCACGGTATTGTTGCTGCGTCACATGGAAACCCTCACCGACAACGACATCGCCTTGTTGCGCGAATTCGGGCACAAGCATGATGTCACCTGGTGGTTGCAGCCCAAGGGACCCGAGACGGTGCACCCGTTGAATCCCGAAGATGCCGACAAGCTGGCTTATACCTTGCCGGAGTTCGGCCTGCGCATGCCTTATCGTCCCACCGATTTCACCCAAGTAAATCACGCGATCAACCAGGCGTTGATTTCCAAAGCCCTGACGTTGCTCGATGTTCAGCCATCGGACCGTGTTGCCGATTTGTTTTGCGGGTTGGGCAATTTTACCTTGCCTCTAGCAACCCGGGCGCGTAGCGTGGTTGGCATAGAAGGCAGCGCTGCGCTTACCGAAAGGGCGCTCCAGGCGGCGCGGGCGCATGGCCTGGAAGGTCGCACCGGATTCGCGACCCTGAATTTATTTGAAGTCGATGCGCAGTGGTTGCGCGATCTGGGTTATTTCGACCGGATTCTTATCGATCCGCCTCGTGAGGGCGCAGAAGCCGTGGCACGAGCGCTCGCCGCCCTGGCGTCGGCGGAGCGGCCGAAAAGAATTGTATATGTATCCTGTAGCCCGGCCACCCTGGCGCGGGATGCCGGGATACTTGCACATGAGGGTGGCTACACACTGCGCAGTGCCGGCGTTGTCAACATGTTTCCACATACCGGTCATGTGGAATCGATTGCCGTCTTCGACGCCAGCTGACGCGATTACTGGCCGGCCGACGTTTCGGCCAGTATGCGCTCTGCTTCCTGCCTGACGCGTACCGGTGCAGTCCCACCGATATGATTGCGTGCAGCGACTGATCCTTCCAGGGTGAGTACCCCGTAGATATCCTGTTCGATCAGACCGTGGAAGCCCTGGAGGTCGTTCAAGGGCAGGTCGGCGAGGTCGCAGCCTCGTTGTTCGCATTCACGTACCGCATGGGCAACCGTTTCGTGAGCGTCGCGAAAAGGCACGCCTTTCTTGACCAGATAGTCGGCAAGATCCGTGGCGGTGGCAAAACCCTGTAGCGCGGCGGCGCGCATTGCCTCCGCCTTGACCCTGATACCTCCGACCATATCGACAAATATTGTCAGGGTGTCGCGGACGGTGTCGGCCGAATCGAACAGGCCTTCCTTGTCTTCCTGATTGTCTTTGTTGTATGCCAGAGGCTGGCCTTTCATCAGGGTAAGCAAGGCGATGAGATGACCGTTCACGCGACCGGTCTTGCCGCGTGCCAGCTCGGGAACATCAGGGTTCTTCTTCTGGGGCATGATGGAACTGCCCGTGCAGAACCGGTCGGCCAGGTCGATGAAGCCGACGCGCGGACTCATCCACAGGACGAGTTCCTCGGAGAAGCGCGAAATGTGCGTCATGATAAGCGCGGCGGCCGCGCAGAATTCAATGGCAAAGTCGCGGTCGGATACGGCGTCGAGGGAATTACGGCACACGCTTTCGAAGCCCAGCGTCCGGGCGACACGTTCACGATCGATCGGGTACGAAGTGCCGGCCAGTGCGGCAGCGCCCAGCGGCAGTCGATTCACGCGTTTGCGGCAATCGGTCAGGCGCTCCGCATCGCGGCCGAACATCTCGGCATAGGCGAGAAGGTGGTGGCCGAAAGTGACAGGCTGCGCCACCTGCAGATGTGTAAAGCCGGGCAGGATGGTGTCGGTGTGCTCGAGGGCCAGCGTGGCCAGTTTTCGGCGCAATTGATGAAGAAGGTCGATGGCAATGTCGATTTCGTTGCGCACCCAAAGCCGGATGTCGGTCGCCACCTGATCGTTGCGCGAGCGGCCCGTATGCAGCCGCTTGCCTGCATCGCCGATCAGCTCCACCAGACGTTTCTCGATATTCAGGTGCACGTCTTCAAGGTCTATGGACCAGGAGAACCGACCTGCATTGATCTCTTCCAGAATCAGCGCCATTCCGCGGTCGATGGCGGCCTTGTCTTCCGCGCTGATGATGCCGATGGAGGCAAGCATGTCGGCGTGCGCCAGCGAACCTTGGATATCGAAATCGGCCATGCGCTGGTCGAAACTGACCGAAGCGGTATAGCGCTTGACGAGGTCGGAGACTGGTTCGGAAAAACGGGCTGACCAAGCCTGAGCCTTGTTTGCAAACTGGTTTTGCGGCGGGGAGGAGTTGTTTTTTGACATAGTGCGGTGATTATAAGGGAAGGGCGCCTACGGTATATTAGTGACCTTCCACCTTATCAATGTACGAGGCACGGCCCTGGCGATGCAAGAAGACAATACCCTGATCCAATGGGTGGACAGCAACTGGCTCAGCAGCAACATGCCCGACGCGCTGTGGGCCCAGGTTGCACTGGGCTTGCTGGTGCTGGCGGTTCTGGTCATCGTGACCGGCTGGATCATGAGCAGCGTGCTGGCAACCGTTGCGCGGCGCATGCTTTCAGCCATTGGCCACGACGACTGGTCCAAGGCGCTTGGCCGGCGCCGGGTCTTCCGTCATCTGAGCTATGCCGTGCCCTTGCTGGTCATCATGGGCAATATCGGCGTTTTGCCTATCGACGAGAAATACGCTGGAATGCTGGCACGCATCTTCCTGTCCGCGGGGATGGTGTTTTTTTTCCTCGCTATCAATGGTGCCCTCACCGCATGGCAAGACATCTATGCGTCCAGCGCGCGGGCGCAAACCCGTTCCATAAAGGGCTACCTTGAGCTGGCCAAAATTGTGTTCTGGGCCATTTGCATCATCCTGATCATTTCGATCCTGGTCAATCGTTCGCCTTTACTGATGCTTTCCGGCCTGGGCGCATTGTCGGCGGTGCTGCTGCTGGTGTTCAAGGACACGCTCTTATCGCTGGTCGCCAGCACGCAGATGACCAGCAACGACATGCTGCGCATTGGCGACTGGATCGAGATGCCGCAAGCCGGCGCAGATGGTTTCGTCATTGACATGGCCTTGCATACGGTAAAGGTACAGAATTGGGACAAGACCGTCACCACCATACCGACGTACAAGCTATTCTCCGAAAGCTACCGAAATTGGCGGTATATGTTCGAATCGGGTGGCCGTCGCATCAAGCGCACATTGCGCATCGACGCGAGCACCGTGCGCTTCCTGCGTGAAGACGAAATCCTGGCCTTGCGACGGTTTGCCTTGCTGCGCGATTATCTCGATGAGAAGCAAGGAGAACTCGAACAGAGCAACCGGGCGTTGGGGCCGTTGGCCGACCTCGAAGTGAATAGGCGCCGGCTGACCAACCTCGGTACATTCCGGGCCTACGGGCTGGCCTATCTGCAGCAGCAACCCGAGGTGCGCCAGGACATGATGATGCTAGTGCGCATGATGGAGCCCGAATCGCAGGGTATACCGATAGAGGTCTACTGTTTTGCCAACAACACGGCATGGGTCGAATACGAACGCATCCAGGGCAATATTTTCGACCATCTTGTCGCTATACTGCCCGAGATGTCCTTGCGCCTGTATCAGGCTCCGGCAGGCAGCGACTTCGCCAACATGCGATAATTTTTCCTTTAAGCGGAGCCATCCTATGAAATTAGTTGCGGCAATCATCAAGCCGTTCAAGCTCGACGAAGTGCGTGAAGCGCTGGCCGATATCGGTGTCAGCGGGCTTACCGTCACCGAGGTCAAGGGTTTCGGCCGCCAGAAAGGGCATACCGAGCTATACCGTGGTGCCGAGTATGTCGTCGATTTCCTGCCCAAGATCCGCGTCGAGGTCGTGTTGCCCGCAGCCATGGTCGAAGCAGCCATCGACGCCATCATCAAGGCCGCCTTCACCGGCAAAATAGGCGATGGCAAGATTTTCGTCACTGCCGTCGAGCAAGCGATACGCATACGTACCGGCGAAAGTGGCATAGACGCCTTGTAGGCATGAATTCGAACAACTATTTACCATGCGCCTGCCCGGAGTCGGCGGGCGTCGAGGTCAGCAATGAAGCCATTCAATTGGGATAACCCGTATCGTACCGAGCGCACGCCGCTTTTTGCCCGCAATGTGGTGTCGACATCGCACCCGCTGGCGGCCCAGGCAGGGCTGCGCATGATGCTCAAGGGTGGCAACGCGGTCGACGCCGCCATCGCGGCTGCGGCCACCATCGTGCTTGTTGAGCCGGTTTCCTGCGGACTGGGTGGCGACTGCTTCGCAATATTGTGGGACGGCAAGCAATTGCAGGGCTTGAATTCATCCGGCGTGGCCCCGGCTGCCTGGAATGTCGAGTATTTCAAGCGCAAGCATGGCAGTAATGCACAGGGTTTGGCCAACATGCCCATGCGTGGCTGGGACGCCGTCACGGTACCCGGTGTCGTTGCCGGATGGGCCGCATTGCATGAGCGTCACGGCAAATTGCCGTTCGAGTCTCTGTTTGAACCAGCCATCGAGATCGCTGAACGCGGCTTTTCAGTGTCTCCAGTCGTTCACCGTAAATGGGTTGCCGCGGCAGCCGAGTTGAAGGACCAGCCCGGCTTCGCCGAGGCTTTCATGCCTGAAGGACGTGCACCATACATCGGTGAACTTTTTTCACTCGCCGACGCCGCGCGAACACTCAAGTTGATCGCGCAAAGCAAGGGGCGGGCATTCTACGAGGGCGAGCTTGCAGAAAAAATAGCGGCATTCAGCAAGGCTTGCGGCGCAGCCATGACGCTCGAGGATTTGCGCACCTATCGGCCAGAATGGGTTGAACCGATTTCCAAGGACTACCGGGGCTACACCCTCAACGAAATACCTCCGAATGGACAGGGAATCGCGGCACAGATGGCGTTGGGCATCCTACAGCATTTCGATGTGGCCGATCTGCCGGTCGACTCACTGGAGTCGCAGCATTTACAGATCGAAGCCATGAAGCTGGCATTCGCCGACTTGTATCGCTATACATCTGACCCGCGCAGCATGGAAGTGACTCCGGATCAAATGCTGGACGATGGGTATCTGGCCGGTCGTGCGCGCCTTATCGACAGGCAGCGCGCCACACGGTTCGGCCCGGGGCGCCCGGCGTCGGGTGGTACCATCTATCTGACGGCCGCTGACGAAAGCGGAATGATGGTTTCTTTCATTCAGTCCAATTACATGGGATTCGGTTCTGGCGTCGTTGTGCCCGGAACCGGGATCAGCCTGCAGAATCGTGGCTATGGATTTTCCATGGATCCTGCGTCGCCCAATGTTGTCGAAGGTGGCAAGCGCCCATTCCACACCATCATTCCCGGTTTCCTTACGAAGGACGGCAAGCCGGTGATGAGTTTTGGCGTGATGGGCGGCGACATGCAGCCACAGGGCCATCTGCAGACCGTAGTCCGCATGCTTGACTACGGACAGCAGCCACAGGCGGCCTGTTGTGCGCCGCGCTGGAAGTTGAATCGCGACTTCACACTCGATCTCGAGACAGGAATCAGCGAGACTGTGGCGCAAGGCTTGCAGGCCAAGGGCCACATCCTCAAGGCAGTGGATGACCCGTATATGGACTTTGGTGCTGGCCAGTTCATCTGCCGTTTGTCCGATGATCCGGCCCGGGGCTACGTCGCTGCCAGCGACAGCCGCCGCGATGGGCAGGCCGTCGGCTTTTAGTCTATGTACCGGCCCAGTCAGGCCAGTGCCGATACCCGTTTTCTTTGAAAGTAGCAAAGGCGCCCTATGGCATTGCGTGCCACGATTTTCAAGCTGGAATTACATGTGGCCGACCTGGTGCGCGGCTATTATGATAGCCATACGCTCACTCTCGCGCGTCATCCTTCCGAAACCGAAGAACGCATGATGCTGCGCGTACTGGCTTATGCCCTGTTCGCCAGTGAAGGTCTGTCTTTTACACGAGGACTCAGCACCACCGACGAACCCTCACTATGGGAAAAAGATCTTACGGGCACCATACTCACCTGGATTGAACTCGGGCACCCGGACGAGCGCCGCATACTGCAGGCCAGTGGCAAGTCGGATCGGGTTGTCGTCTTCTGCTACGGCGGACATGCCAGCCACGTTTGGTGGCAGGGCGTCCAGACAAGTGTGGCAAGGGCTCAGAATCTCAGCGTGATTTCGGTGAGTCCGGCGCAGGTCCAGGCGCTTGCCGGCCTTGCCAGACGAAATATGACATTGCATATCACGATCGAGGAAGGCACCGCCCTGGTTTCATGCGCCGACGACAGCGTTGCGGTCGATATAGATGTTTGGCGCTGAATTGCAGGGCATCTGGGACTTTAGTCCAGGAAATGGTATGATTCCGCCCTGCAGGGCCGCTTAGCTGCTTATCGCGGCCAGGGCCCAGAAATCCGGCAGGAAGCACTCGGCAACCAATAAAGGCTGTCGCTGACGCCAGAATACCGAACAGCGGGCCATTACGCGGTGCGCCGGAGGGCATTCATCACCCAGCAGGCGCCGAAGCGAACGGTACAAGGGATCCTGATGATGCAGGCGACAGACAAAGAATTGCGATCGCGTAATTTGCGTATCGTGATACAACATATCGGCCAACGGACGGGTACGAAGACGTCGCATCCCCTGCCATAGGCCGTGGGAAGCATTCAATGGCGTGAAACTACGGGCGAACACGCTTTTCGTGCCGTTGATCGACATGACAATCTCACGTAACCAAACAGGCGCATGCGGTCGGCGTTTGAGCATCCATGCTTCGCTGGGATGCAGACCCTGGGCTCGTTCGCGTACGACTTGCAGCTGTACCTGACCGATTTCACGCAGGCCCACGGTCAGGGCGCCCGGTCGAAATAACCAATACTTTTGTTGCTGACTGAACGATGGCGGCGGTGAAGCAAGCCAGTCGCTTCGATAAGGCGGGAAGAGTTCCATAAATCATATTATCGCCAAAGTCATAAAATACTGCTCATGGAAAAGACACGAATTTCAAAATTGATGGCCGAGCAAGGTCTATGTTCGCGCCGCGAGGCCGATGCATATATCGAACGCGGCTGGGTGAGAGTGGACGGCACAGTCGTCTCCGAATTGGGCAGCAAGGCCTGGCCAGATCAGAAGATAACGCTGGACAAGCAGGCGCAACGCCGCCAAACGTCACGGGTCACGATCCTGCTGAACAAGCCGGTGGGCTATGTCTCAGGGCAGGCTGAGCAAGGCTATCGTCCCGCCGTAACGTTGATCACCGCCGCGTCGCAGTATCGCGCGGACAAGACCGCTTTGCGTTTCGATCCAGCCCATCTCCGGGGGCTTGCGCCCGCGGGACGCCTGGATATCGACTCGCAAGGCTTGCTGGTGCTGACCCAGGACGGCCGTATTGCACGCCAGCTCATCAGCGATGATTCGGAAATCGAGAAAGAATATCTTGTGCGTGTGCATGGCAAGATCGGAAACAATGGTTTGAAGATGCTTAACCATGGCTTGATGCTCGACGGCCAGCAGCTACGGCCCGCCCACGTAAGCTGGCAAAATGAAGACCAGTTGCGGTTCATCCTTCAGGAGGGGAAAAAGCGTCAGATCCGTCGCATGTGCGAACAGGTGGGTTTGAAGGTGGTCGGCCTGAAGCGCGTACGCATGGGTCGCATTGTGCTCGGAGACCTGCCTCCGGGACAATGGCGCTACCTGAAAGACGCTGAGCGTTTCTTGTAGAGTCCGGCGTGCCAGCGCTCAATTGCCATGCTGGGTGAGCGTAAATGCGGCACGCTCGTCGAGCCCCAACTTGTCGCGTAGCCACGGCAACGTTCTGCTGAGTTCGCCATACAAGGTCCAGGGCGGGTTGACGACGAACATGCCGCTGCCATGCAGCCCAAATCCGTCGGTTGTGGGTTTGCGCAGGGTGAGGCTGGCATGCACCCAAGGGGTTTTCAGGCGTTCCAGGGCGCGCGGCATTTCTTGCGCTTCCCGTCGTTGCACAATGGGGTACCAGACGGCGAAGCAACCCGTGGCGAATCGCTTCAGCCCCTCATTCACCGCTTGCAACGTCCTGCGATAATCCTGTTTGTCCTCATAGGAAGGGTCGATGATCACCACGCCGCGCCTGGAAGGCGGAGGTAATTGGGATTTCAGTCCTTCGAATCCATCCGCTTCGTAAATGGATGTCTGGCGGACTGCTGCGCGGCCTTGACGGGAAAGGTTTTCCTTTAGTACTTCAGCCTCGGACGGATGCATTTCAAACAGCTTCAGCCGATCGCGGTTGCGCAAGGCATGCAGAGCCAGCCAGGGCGAACCGGGATAGAAGTTCGCGACACCGTCCGGATTGAAAAAGTGAACTTCCTCAAGATACCGCTCTATCATGGGCGGCATGGATTTTTCCTGCAGCACGCGATCGAGGCCTTCGGTGAACTCGCCGTTGGTAAGTGCCCATTCGCTACGCAAGTCGTAAAGCCCGGCCCCGGCATGCGTGTCGATGACCGAATACGGAGCCTCTTTCTGATTGAAATGATCCAGGATATGGACGAAAATGGCGTGTTTCAACACATCGGCGTGGTTGCCGGCATGGAATGCGTGTCGGTAGCTGAACAAAGATATATTCCTCTAGTGCATGGTGGCCGCTTGCTAGCGCTGGCGGCATGGGGATTGTCGCAACGATAGGGCAAAAGATGCCTCCATCAAGCCAGCGATGCTGGTGTTATGTGGGTTATTTCATCAGTGACGATGGCATTGCAACCCCAGTTCAGCAGTTCCTGTGCTCGCGCCATATCGTTCACCGTCCAGATAGCCAGCGTATAACCTCTGTTCCGCAGCGCCCGTACCAGCGGCAATGTGGTGTAACGGTGATTGAGGTTCAATCCGAGGCATCCCAGCCTTTTAATGCGATCTTCCCAATCATCAGGCACATCGTGCTCGATGAGCAGTGCACGGGGAAGCTGCGGTGCTTCTTTCATGGCCGCGGCCAGCGCGACTTCCGAAAAGGACGACAAAAGGGGCGGGATATCGGCGCCGGCCCATAGCCGTTGCGCCAGTCGGGCCACGTGCCGGCCGGTTTCAGCTTCCGCGCCGGTGGTCGGCTTGATTTCGATGTTGCTGCGTATCCCGTTGGCCAGCGTGTAGGAAGCAATCGATGCAAGTGTGGCGATAGGTTCGCCCGCATACTCTTTCGATGTCCATGCGCCGAAGTCCAGCTCGGCCAGTTCCTTCAGGGTCATGTCGGCAGCACGGCCGCAACCGTTGGAGCTGCGGTCCACGGTGTCGTCATGCAGTAAAACCGCGACACCGTCGCGGCTGAGTTTTACGTCGTACTCCATCATGGTGAAGCCGTGCCGGGCCCCTGTTCGCACTGCAGCCAGCGTGTTTTCAGGCGCATGGCGGCCAGCGCCCCGGTGTGCGATAAGCTTGGGGTAGGGCCACGTCGAAGACATGTCGGGCATTGTGGAGATCCAGTATTTACGTATCGCGAAAGAATGCCCGCATTTTATCGCCACTTGTCTACATTAACGGGCGGGTTTTCCCAAAGCTGGGGTAAACTGCATAAAATTTCAGTGTTCTGCTCGGGTTTTGCGTAATCATGGCGATCTCGATCGCCTTTTTTGATGTAACCGTCGCGCAAGCTCCTCCCGGGATGCGTGTCAGTGGGTGATTAATGTTCGAATTTATACGTACGCATCAACGCTTGATGCAACTAGTACTGTTGGTCCTGATCCTGCCATCTTTCGTCCTGATCGGCGTAAGTGGCTATACGAATTACGTGTCCGGTGACGAAGAGCTCGTGAAGGTGGGAAACACCGCCATAACGCAGCAGGAATTCGAGCAGGCGCGCCGTAGCCAGGTGGAACAGCTGCAGCAAACAAGCCAGGGCGGGTTCGATCCAGCCGTACTCGATAACGTTCCGGCGCGCACTGCCTTGCTCGACTCTCTCATCGACCGCCGCATCATGATCGCGACAGCAGAGAAAGAACGATTCACGGTGTCCGACACTGCGCTGCGCCAAGCCATAGCATCCATGCCGCAATTGCAGGTGGACGGACAGTTCTCCGCCGAACGCTACAACCAGGTATTGGCATCGGCCGGGCTATCTACGCGCGAATTCGAGCAAAGTCAGCGTGCCGAACTCGCTCTTAGTCGTGTCCTGGGGCCGGTGGGCGCCACCGCCGCGGTTCCTGCAACCGTTATCGATCGCCTCGAGCATGCACTTACCGAAGAACGTCGCGTCCGCCTGATTGCCTTTCCATCGACCGACTATGAAAAAGACCTCACGATCAATGATGAAGACATCAAAGCCTGGTACGAAAAAAACAAGCAGACGCTCGAACTGCCCGAGCAAGTAACCGCCCAGTATCTCCTGCTTAACGAGGAAGCGGCCATGCAGAACCTGCCTGCGCCCAAACCGGAAGAGCTGAAGCAGTATTACGAGCAGAACAAGTCGCGGTATGTGCAGCCCGCGCGTGTGAATGTCAGCCATATTCAGCTTAATGTTCCGGCCGGCGCAAGCGACGAACAGCGTGCCGCCATCAGGGCCAAGGCAGACGAGATTGCGAAAAAACTTCAGGCCGACGTAGGGGCATTTCCAGAAATCGCAAGCGCCGAGTCCCAAGATGCAGGCACCGCGAAAGATGGTGGCAAGTTGGGCTGGATCACCAAAGGTACCTGGCCGCAAGCCTTGGAGCAGGCAGTATTTGCGCTAGGCAGTGGCGAAGTCTCGGGTGTGGTCGAGGGTCCCAGTGGCTATCATATATTCCTGGCCAATGAAGTACAGGCCGAAAAGGGAGAATCATTCGAAGAAGCGAAAGACAAGGTCGAGCAAGAGGTGCGCCGCCAGCTAGGCGCCGAACGCTTTGCGGATATGGCCACCCGGCTAACCAGTCTGGTCTATGACAATCCTGCAAGCCTGCAACCCGCCGCTGATGCGCTGGGTCTGAAGGTGAAGTCGGCCACGGGCATCGCACGTGATCGCCTCTTGCCCTCGGAAGAGGTGGGTGCCAATGCCGCTTCAGCCGGCGAAGATGCGGCAATTCTGGATGACCAGCGCGTTCGGCGCGCATTATTCACACCGCAAGCACTCAAGGAAAAACAGAACTCCGGGGTCATCGAAATCTCGCCCGACACCATGCTCGCCGTGCGCGTAGAAAAAGCAATACCTGCCCATATCCCGGAACTCGAGAAAGTGAAGGCCCATGTCGTCGAGGTTCTGAAAAAAGAAAAAGCCCTGGCGGCTTCAGAGAAAGCCGGACGTGATGCACTGGCTGCGTTCGAAAGCGCACAGGATAAGACACAAGTGCCTCCCGGATTCGGCACACCGCTCGATATCAGCCGCATTGATACTCAAGGTTTGGGCAAACCCATTCTCGACGCGGCATTTGCGGCACCGGCCACGGGACTACCCAATTATGCGGGAGTGACAGGTCCTCAAGGCTTCGTCGTGCTGCGCATTGAAGGCGCCAAAGAAGGCAAGGCCGATGCACCAATGCTGGCTACGCTGCCGATCGAGCTGGGCCAGGCGTGGGGCAGGGCCGAGCAAGCCGCTGTACTTAAGGCAATGCGTGCACAGGCCAAGGTAAAGGTATTGCCGGAAGCCAGTAAAGTACTTTCCGGCGAAGCGTCACAAGATTAGGTAGCGAGATCTAGTTGGGCTTCAGTATGGGCGCCAGGTGCGCCCATACGTTCTTTTCCAGCAGGGCCTGGGCTTTTTCGTTCGGATGTATGCCGTCGGACTGGAACATGGTCTCGTCCGTGGCAATGCCTTCCATGAAAAAAGGCACCAGCGCGGCATTGTGCTGTTTGGCCACTGATGCGAAAAGGCCGTGGAATTGTTCCGCATAGGTCCGTCCATAATTGGGCGGGATGTGCATACCCAGAATCAAGACCGAGGCATTGGCTTCTTGTGCCATGGCCACCATTTTTGACAGATTATCCTGGGTCATCGTCAGCGGCAGGCCACGCAAAGCGTCGTTGCTGCCGAGTTCAATGATGACGATGTCGGGATGGTAGTGCGCAAGCGCGCCGGGCAAACGGCTCACGCCTCCGCTGGTGGTGTCGCCGCTGATGCTGGCGTTGTGTATCTGGTATCCTGTTTTTTCTTCGGACAGACGCCGACTAAGGAGTGCAACCCAACCGGAATCTCGCCGAAGACCATATTCAGCCGACAGGCTGTCGCCCACTACCAATATTGATGGGCCGGGCGTTTCGGTTACCGCCGCGGCCGTTGCCATGCCGGCCCAGGAAAGACAACAAAGTGCCGCTATTATTAGACGCCAGCGTATCCACATGAATTACATCCACTCGATTGAAGTTAGTCAATTATGCCAAAGGGTCACCGATTCTTCGGGTGAACTCGATATTCTCAGCGACGTTAGCTTTACCGTCGCGGATGGCGAGGCTGTTGCCGTCACCGGAAGCTCGGGTTCCGGAAAATCGACCCTGCTTGGACTCCTGGCCGGACTGGACGTTCCATCTTCCGGACAGGTAAAGCTGCTGGGACACGATTTATTCGCCCGGGATGAAGAGGCACGCGCGGCCCTGCGCGCGGCCCACGTGGGTTTCGTGTTCCAATCGTTCCAGCTGCTTCCCAATCTGACGGCCCTGGAGAATGTCATGTTGCCGCTGGAGCTTGCGGGCAGGCCTGCAGTGGACGCGGCCAGCGATATGCTTGAACGCGTCGGCCTGAAGGATCGGTTCCATCATTATCCCAAGACGCTGTCCGGGGGAGAACAGCAACGGGTTTCGCTTGCACGCGCTTTCGTGGTACAGCCGCGATTGTTATTTGCCGATGAACCTACCGGTAGTCTGGACCCGATCAACGGCGCAAAAGTGATCGAACTCATGTTTGCCCTGCATCGCGAGCATCAGACAACACTGGTCCTGGTCACTCACGATGCACAGTTGGCCGCCCTGTGTCAGCGGGAGTTGAAGTTGGCTGGAGGTCGTTTGCAGATACCTGACTATCGGTAACCGATACCCATCACGTAGTCGCGTAGCAACAAATCCTCGTACTCAACTTCTTTCATCAACACTTCCAACGTTTCGTTGGCGTATAGCAACCCGAGCGGCTCAGATGCCTGGTTGCTGACGGGAATCTGTTTTAATTTCTTGTCCTTCATGAGAAGCCAGACGTCATAAAGGTTTTGATCAGGATGGCACGCTATGACGTCTCGGGTCATGACCTCGGACACCATGGTTGTGCAGCTGCAACCTTGGCAGTAGCTTATTTGCTTCACCACGTCGCTTTTAGTGATCACTCCGGACATCAGACCTTCCGGATTACACACAACTAACAGATTCGTGTCCATCTCGCTTAGCATTTTGGCTGCGTCTACCAGCGGCGCAGCGATTTCAATCGTAACCAGACGCTTGCCGGCGGTGGGCAATATAGCTTGAACAAGTGGCAATTTTTTTCTCCTTTCGTCGAATTTGCTGCCGAGAATTGGATCGAAATGTCCGCAGCTATAGCGAATGGTTCACCATTGCCAACCGAATATGTTCGATCGCCCGAGACGGCTCAAGGCTCTTTGGGCAGACCTCGGTACAGTTCATGATGGTACGGCAGCGGAACAAACGGTAGACATCATTCAGGTCGTCCAGCCGTTCTTCTGTCGCCTGATCGCGGCTGTCGGCAATAAAGCGGTACGCGTTCAATAGCCCAGCGGGCCCAACGAATTTGTCCGGATTCCACCAGTATGACGGACACTGGCTTGAACAACAGGCACACATGATGCATTCGTACAGGCCGTTGAGCGATTCGCGTTGCTCGGGAGACTGCAGGCGCTCTTTTTCAGGCGGCGGCTCGTGATTGATAAGATATGGCTTGATTGACCAGTACTGCTTGTAGAACTGGGTCATGTCCACTACCAGGTCGCGAATAACCGGGAAGCTCGGCAAGGGGCGCAGCACAATCGGTTCTTCCAATGTTCTTACCTGAGTAACACACGCGAGTCCATTGCGCCCATTGATATTGATGGCATCCGAGCCGCATATGCCTTCACGACACGATTTGCGCATGGTCAGCGAATCATCGAGCTCCATCTTGATGCGCAGGATGACGTCGAGCAACATGTGATCGTTGGGGCCAATCTCTACATCAAAGTCCTGCATTCTCGGCTTTTTATCGATGTCCGGATCGAATCTATAAATCGAAAATCGCATGGCTGCTTCCAATATGAAGTATTGCGGCGGTGGCTTATCAGCCGCCCGCTGTGAATAACACCTGCATAACCCATGTCCCCATGCTGATCAGACTGAGCGCGAGCAATGCCAGCATAGTCATCCGTAGGGGTAAGGGCTTGACGTAATCCATAATGACGTCACGAAGGCCCACCCAGGCGTGAGCAAGCAGGGCGATGAAAAATACGCTGGTCGTGACCATCAGCGCAGCGCCCGACATCGAATCTTGCCACGCGTCATACGACACCGGCGGAAAAAAGACGAAGTACACCAGCAGGAAAAGAAAGAAAAAAAGCAGGTAAATGGCGGTATACCGTTGAATGATCCAAGCTCGCAGCCCGCTGACAGGTGACTTTTTCATAGGAGAGCCACGGCGGCAAGCACGGCAAACAAAGGGCTGATGCAGTTGACTATCCAGGCGCTACGCCGCGCTCCAGCCAACCTTGAGCCAATATCGATATCGCTGAGCAAGTGGCGAACGCCGGCCAACAGGTGATGGCCCAACGCCCAAGCAAAAAGTATCGCCAAACATCGAATGGGAAGGCTATCGAGTAGCGCCATGGCCTGTTGGTAGGCATCGGGACCATCCAGCGACAAATCCAGCAGGTAGATACTGAAAGGAATGCCTATGGCGAGCAGAATTCCGGTAACGCGATGGATGATGGAGGTGATCGCGCCTACTGGCATCTGGATCTGGAATACGTTGAAAAAGACCGGCCTTTGCATGTTCCCACCCCTTCATTGGTCAGGCTGCGACATGCAACTATCATACTCTTCGCGCCATCATGCGCCAGCCAGTGGGCTGTCGCAGGGCGCATTGTGGCGACCCTTACATAGTCATGTGCTTGGGCAGCCAGGTGGCAATTTCGGGTATCGCATAAACAATAAGCACGCCAAGGATCATAAGCGCAAACATGGGGAATGCGACACGGGAGAGATAAGGCAGCTCTTTTTTGGTCATGCCGGAAAGCACGAACAGGTTGAACCCCACCGGTGGAGTGATCTGGGCCATTTCAATAACGAAGACCAGGAATATTCCGAACCAAATGAGATCAATACCTGCCGCGGTGACCGTAGGAAGCAGCACACCCATAGTCAATACCACGATGGATATTCCATCAAGGAAACATCCAAGGACGACGAAAAACACCATGAGCGCAATGATAAGGCTGAACTGAGAAAGGCCTAGGGACCCTATCCACTCCGCAAGAGCCCTCGGCAAACCGATATATCCCATGGACAGCGTCAGGAACTGTGCGCCAGCCAGAATCAGTGCAATCATGCAATATAACCGGGTCGCGCCCATGAGCGAATCTTTGAATACTTTCCAATTCAATGAACCCTGCGCGGTCGACAGGATCAACGATCCCACCACACCCACAGCCGCTGCTTCGGTTGCGGTGGCGAACCCGGTATAAATAGAACTGAGTACCACGGCAATCAGGATGACAACCGGAATCAGGTGACGTGATTCATAGACCTTGCGGGTGAACGTCATTGGCTCATCGGCCTGCGGAATCTGGTCAGGATGCAGCATTGCCCAAACGGCGATATAGCCCATGAAGAGCCCTGCCAACAGCATGCCTGGGAATATGCCTGCGATGAAAAGCTTGGAAATGGAGACATCGGCCGAGACACCGTAGACGATCATGATGATGGACGGCGGGATGAGCAGACCCAATGTGCCGGCACCAGCCAGTGTGCCAATGATCTGGTCTTGGGGATAACCGCGGCGGGTAAGCTCCGGTATGGTCATTTTCCCGATGGTCGCACAGGTGGCAGCCGAAGACCCTGATACAGCCGCGAAGATGGCACAACCGACCACATTGGTGTGCAGCAGGCGCCCCGGTATGCGGTCCAACCATGGTGCCAGCCCCTTGAACAAGTCCTGGGAGAGGCGCGAGCGGAACAAAATTTCGCCCATCCAGAGAAATAATGGCAGGGCTGTGAGTGTCCAGCTTGACGCGGCCCCCCAAATGGTGATGGCCATGGCGTCGCCTGCAGGGCGATTGGAAAAAAGCTCCATGCCCAGCCAGGCCGCACCGGCCAGAGTAAGGCCCACCCACACTCCACCGGCGAGGAATCCAAAGATGGACAGCACGAGCAGGGAAATTACCAGCACTTCATTCATAATGTATTTCTTCGCTGTTCGCTTCGGGAATACCGCGCATGCGCCGTATGGTTTCGTCGGCGACGCCGATGAAGAAAATGAAAGTGCCTATAGCCATCGCGATTTGCGGTATCCACAAAGGGGTGGCGTCGTCACCGGTTGAAATGTCGTTATAGGAAAAAGAATCAAGGACCAGTTTTCCGCTGAACCAGCAAAGGTTTGCTGTGATGGCACAGGCTACCAGCAACGCGAAAATATCGAGTCGCATTCGGCCTTTTGCAGGTAATGCGGCCAACACTAGCGTCACACGTATATGCTCACCACTCTTGAATGTATGGGCCAACGCAAGAAAGCCGGTAGCAGCCATGAAATAGCCGGCGTATGCATCCAGCCCGCCAATATGCACACCCATTTGCCTGGAAACGATGGACAATACCACCGCGACCAGGACGCCGACCATGAAGACGGCCGCCATGCCGCCTGATACGAGGTATAGTCCATCGAGAAAGCGGCGCATGCTTACTTGTTGGCCCGGAAAGTATCGATCACTTTCTGGCCATCAGGACCTGCCTTCTGGATCCACTCGGTAAGCATGGTGTCGCCGACTTTATCCAGGCCTTTCATCAGGGCGGGGGCAGGCTTGATGATTTCCATGCCATTCTTGGCCAGATTGTCCAAATACCATTGGGTTTTTTCTTTGGAAAGTGCCCAGCCGCGTTTTTCGGCATCTGCGCTGGCTTGCAACAGCGCTTTCTTGCTTTTCTCGTCGAGCGCGTCAAACGCCTTTTTGTTCACGATGACGGCATTCTTGGGCAACCAGGCCTGTGTGTCGTAGAACTTCTTGATGTATTCATAGGTCTTGGTGTCCCAGCCTGTGGATCCGGACGTCATGAAAGCATTGACCACTCCGGTCGCCATGGCCTGGGCCAGTTCGGACTGCTGGATCGTCACGGGTTGAGCGCCAACCAGTTCGGCGATACGGGCAGTTACGGGGCTATAGGCGCGCCACTTGACGCCCTTCAGGTCGTCCACGCTGTTGATTTCTTTATTGGCGAAGATACCCTGTGGCGGCCAGGCCACGGTGTAAAGTGCCGTCATGCCTTGCGCAGCCAGCTTCTTGTTCAGCAGTTCTTTCTGAGCCTGGTAGAGCTTCCAGGCGGCATCGTAGCCAGTGGCCAGGAACGGGAGTCCGTCCAGTGCATAGATGGGATCTTCGTTCGCGTAATTGGTCAGTAGAATCTCACCGATCTGGGCCTGATTGCCTTGCACCGCCCGTTTGATCTCCGGGGCCTTGTACAGGGAGGCGTTATTGTGCAGGACGATGTCGAGTTCGCCATCGGAAAGTTTTTTCACATCCTTGACGAACTGCTCAAGGTTTTGCGTGTGGAGATTCGAAGCCGGGTAGGCACTGGGCAGATCCCACTTTGTTGCCGCATGAGCGTTCAAGGCAAGCGCGGCGGCACCGACTGTGGTCAGGAAAGCGAGTGTTTTTTTCATAGGAGAATCCTTTGACGGAACAGTACATTCGTGCGATATGCACAGGGGGCCGATTGTAGTGTGGGAACTTCCAAGATCCAGCGGTTTCGCCCGTAATTCAGGGTAATCACTAGTGGGGCCCCGGCCTGTGTTTGCGTGCGGGTGGTGAACTGCGTTCTAATCATTTCTTTTTGCGTTCACGGTCGTGAAAACGGCCGCGTATTGCACATCGGTAATCGGAGCATGCATGAAGAAGTGGCAATTTTGGGTGGATCGTGGCGGTACCTTTACAGACATTGTCGCGATCACACCCGATCGAAACATACTGACCTGCAAATTGCTGTCCGAAAACCCGGAGCAATATCCGGACGCCGCTGTGGCGGGAATAAAGCGCCTCCTCAATGTAGATCCCGGCGAGAAAGTTCCAGTAGAGCGGATCGAGTGTGTGAAGATGGGCACTACCGTCGCCACCAATGCGTTGCTCGAACGAAAGGGTGAACGCACGGTATTGGTCACGACTCGCGGTTTCCGCGACGCCTTGCGCATTGCATACCAGAATCGTCCGCGGCTTTTCGACCGCCATATTGTGCTTCCTGAACTTTTGTATGAAAGCGTTATCGAGGTGGATGAGCGCCTCGACGCCCAAGGTCAAGTGCTCAAGGCGCCTGATATGGCGGCGTTGGAAACCCAGCTGGCTGTCGTTTATGCCACTGGCGTGCGCACGATAGCCGTGGTGCTGATGCACGCTTGGTTACGGGGCGACCATGAGATGATCGTAGCTCAGCTCGCGCGCGACATGGGATTCACACAGGTCTCCGTGTCGCATGAAGTCAGCCCGCTGATCAAATTCGTGTCACGTGGAGACACGACGGTGGTCGATGCCTACCTTTCCCCCATACTGCAACGCTATGTCCAACAAGTTTCAGCCGAGCTTCCCGGTGTGCCGTTGCTGTTCATGCAATCCAGCGGCGGATTGACGCACGCTGGGAGCTTTCGCGGCAAGGACGCCATACTGTCTGGTCCCGCTGGCGGTATCGTCGGCATGGCGCGCACCAGCGAGCGGGCGGGTTTCGAGAAGGTCATTGGATTCGACATGGGAGGGACGTCAACTGATGTCTCGCACTATGCAGGTGAGTTCGAGCGCGAATTCGAGACGCAGGTCGCCGGCGTTCGGATGCGGGCGCCCATGATGAGCATCAATACGGTAGCTGCGGGTGGGGGTTCCATCCTGCACTTTGACGGCGCGCGTTTGCGCGTCGGCCCCGATTCCGCAGGCGCGAACCCCGGGCCGGCCTGCTATCGACGAGGCGGTCCATTGGCCGTCACCGACTGCAATGTCATGTTGGGAAAAATTCAACCTGATTTTTTCCCCCGGGTGTTTGGCCCGCGCGCGGACGAAGCCCTCGATGCGGCAACGGTACGGGCACTATTTCGTGAAATGGCCGGTAGCGTCAGCGAGGCTACCGGGCAGGACATGAGCGCCGAGGTGCTGGCCGAAGGCTTCCTTGCCATCGCAGTAGGTAACATGGCCGAGGCCATCAAGCGTATTTCTGTCCAGCAGGGTCACGATGTCACCACCTACGCGCTCACCGTATTTGGCGGTGCCGGCGGCCAGCATGCTTGCCTGGTCGCTGATGCCCTCGGCATGACGCGCATATTTTCCCATCCTTATGGCGGCGTCCTTTCAGCCTATGGCATGGGGCTGGCGGATCAGATCGAGATTCGCCAGCAGACGGTAGAAAAATTGCTCGAGCCCGAGCTTATGCCCGTTCTGACGGCCTCCTGTCAGCAGTTGATCGAGCAGGCCAGCCAAGGCCTGGGCGGGCAGCATGGCAACAACGCGCCGTTGCAAACCACATGCCGCGTTCATTTGAAATACCAGGGAACCGACACGGCGCTGGATGTGCGGCTATCCGCAGCGATCGCCGACATGCAGACCGAGTTCGAGCAGTCATACCGCAAACGCTATTCATTTTTGATGCCGGACAGAAAGCTGGTGGTCGAGTCGATATCGGTGGAAGCCAGCCTGGCGGGCGACCAGATCGACGAACCACCGGCGCCTTTGGCGTCGCGCAATGGGGATGCGCAACCCCGGGCGATACGGCCCATGTTCAGCGGTGGCCAATGGTGGGACACGCCTGTCTATGATCGTGCCGATTTGCAAGCCGACGATGTCATAACGGGGCCGGCAATCATATCCGAGCCTAACCAGACGCTGGTGATCGAACCGGAATGGCAAGCTCGCCTGACGAGCCAGAATCACTGGACCCTCTTGCGGCTTCGACCCTTGACGGGTCAGATGGAAGTGAGCTCACAAGTCAACCCCATCATGCTGGAAGTGTTCAATAATCTGTTCATGTCGATTGCCGATCAAATGGGGGTGCGCCTGCAGAATACGGCGTATTCAGTCAATATCAAAGAGCGGCTCGATTTCTCCTGCGCAATCTTCGACGTTCAGGGCAATCTCATCGCCAATGCGCCGCACATGCCCGTGCATCTCGGTTCCATGAGCGAATCGATCAAGACCGTCATGCGCGAAAATGCGGGACGCATGCAAGCCGGCGACGCCTATGTCGTCAATGACCCCTATCACGGTGGGACGCATTTGCCGGATGTCACGGTTATAACACCGGTGTTTGACCGGGCTGGGGACCGGATACTGTTTTTTGTGGGTTCGCGCGGGCACCATGCCGACATTGGGGGCCTCACGCCCGGATCCATGCCTCCAAATTCCAGGACAGTTGAAGAGGAGGGCGTCCTGTTCACTAATTTCCAGCTGGTCGGCAACGGAGTCTTTCACGAAGCCGAGGCTCGCGCCATATTGGGTTCCGGTAAATGGCCGGCGCGTAATCCGGATCAGAACCTCGCCGATATGCGTGCACAGATCGCCGCCAACGAAAAAGGCGTGCATGAATTGCTGAATATGTGTGATCAGTTCGGCCTGGGCGTCGTTGTGGCGTATATGCAGCACGTGCAGGACAATGCGGAGGAAGCCGTGCGCAAGGTGATCACCCGCCTGCGCGATGGTCAATTCGATTATGCACTGGATAATGGGGCGCATATCCGGGTGGCAATCACCGTCAGGCACGAGGACCGCAGCGCCGTGGTCGACTTCAGCGGCACATCGGCACAGCTGGACAATAACTTCAATGCGCCAGCGTCCATTGCCGTTGCGGCAGTACTGTACGTGTTCCGTACACTGGTTGATGATGACATCCCCCTGAATGCGGGCTGCCTCAAGCCTCTCGAGATCATCGTCCCACAAGGGTCCATGTTGCGGCCCAACCCTCCGGCCGCGGTCGTGGCGGGTAACGTTGAGACCTCGATGTGTATCGTCAATGCGTTGTACGGTGCTTTGGGTGTGCTGGCTGCCAGCCAGGGGAGCATGAACAACTTCACTTTCGGTAACCAGCGCCATCAATACTATGAAACTATTTCAGGTGGCACTGGCGCCGGGCCGCAGATCATTGGCGTTGCTTACGACCAGGCGGGCGGATTCCATGGTACGTCGGTGGTACAGGCGCATATGACGAACTCGCGCCTGACCGATCCGGAAGTTCTGGAGCTGCGCTTTCCGGTAAGGCTGGAATCCTACGAAATACGGCCAGGCTCCGGAGGTCAAGGGCGATGGAACGGCGGGGATGGCGGCATACGCAGGGTTCGCTTCCTGGAGACCATGACCGCCGCCATTCTCTCAAACAATCGCATTTTTCCGCCGTTCGGCCTAGCTGGCGGATCCGCAGGGGCTTTGGGTGCGAATTACATTGATCGCGCGGATGGCTCACGGACTTTACTCGGACCTCAGGACAGTGCCGAACTGGTGCCGGGCGATGTTTTTGTTATTGAAACGCCAGGAGGCGGTGGTTATGGCCTCAAGGAGTCCTCATGAAGCGGTACAGCCTGATTGCGGCGGTCGCATTGCTGTTCCCGCTTGCAGCCGGCGCCGAAGGCTATATCAGCCGCCTGTTGAATCAGCCCATACCGGGCGGTGTCGCGGTTGTGCCATTGGGCAAGGTGCCCCAGCCGCCCCGGGCATACCTCGACGGTGAACGGGTCATGGTGCTGCGCGACAGCGACGACCAATGGATTGCCATCGTGGGCATTGACCTGAAAACGCCCGCCGGCAAGCAGACTTTGAAGGTGGATGGCACGAAAGAGCGCACCTTCATGGTCGGCAGAAAAAATTACAAGGAACAACACATAACATTGAAGAATAAAAGCCAAGTCAATCCGGATCCTGAACAAACCCGCCGATATGAGCGGGAGTACAAGGAGCAGATGATTGCCTATGCCAACTTCCGGGATGCAACCCCCAGCAATGTGATGCTCGATAAGCCGGTGGAAGGTCGTTTGTCGAGCCCGTTCGGATTGCGACGTTTCTTTAACGGAGAGGAACGCAACGCCCATTCCGGCCTTGACTTCGCCGTTGGGCTAGGGACACCTGTAAAAGCGCCTGCCGACGGAATAGTCACTATCGTTGGAGACTACTTTTTCAATGGAAAAACGGTGTTTATCGACCATGGCCAGGGCTTCATCACAATGTATTGCCACTTGTCATCGTTTCAAGTGAAGGTCGGCGATGCGGTGGTGCGTGGTCAGCGCATCGGGAAGGTTGGGGCGACGGGTCGCGCCACGGGGCCACATTTGCACTGGAATGTGAGCTTGAACAACGCGCGGGTTGATCCGGCGATATTTATCAATGCATTCAAGCCTTGATGCCGGATGAAGTCCGCTTTTTTCCGGGGCCTGTTCGATAGCCTGTCCATCGCCGTTGGTTATGTGCCGGTGGCAATTTCATTTGGGCTGTCCGCCGTCTATGCGGATATTGCTCCCTGGATCGCGGTTCTCATCTCCGTTCTTGTCTACGCAGGAGCCAGTCAATTCATCCTTGTAAGCCTTGTGGCAAGCGGCAGTGGGGCTCTCAGTGTTGTCGGCATCGTCCTGTTGATGAACTTGCGCCATTGCTTCTACGGTCCAGTGCTGATGAGCAGATTCGACGACGCCCCGCGGCAACTGCCCGTCTTTGTGATGGCCGCAGGCCTGACCGATGAGGTGTTCGCGACGGCGATAAGCAAACTGGGACGCCAGCCGGCACCCGAACGCGAGCATTGGTATGTAGGTTTGCAATTGGGGGCTTACCTGTCGTGGGTCGGAGGGACGGCGATCGGTGCTTTTTTTGGTCATGACATGCTGCAGGGTTCGCCACTATTGGCGCAAACCGCAGGATTTGTCCTGCCGGCGCTCTTTTTCGCGCTATTGCTGGAGATTCGACAGCTTGTGCCGCATCTCCTATTGGCAGGGGCTGCGCTGGCTACAGTGGGTGCGTCGCTGGTATTGCCGCCCTATGGCGCAGTCATCGTCGGGATGTTGACGGGGTCCCTGCTGGGATTGCGACGGCGGACAGGTGCGAAATGACCAACACGACACTCGTGCTATTGATTGTGGCCGGCGGCGCAGGCACATTGCTGATCCGGCTGCTGCCAATGTTATGGCAGCAAAGGGGCGACAGAATAGGTCGCAGGCCTCTGTTGCGTAACGCCCTGGAAGCTATCGGACCCTCGGCCATCGTCGCCCTGTTGTCGGTGTCATTATGGAGCATGGCGTCCACGCAGCCTTCACTCGATGGCATCTTGCCTATGATCGCGGGTTTACTGGGTGTATTCACGGGAAAAAAGCTGCTGCGCAGCATAGCCTGGGCAACGCTGAGCGGGGTCCTGGCTTACGGCGCGACCCTGTGGCTGCTGTCTGTCAGCCTTTGACGCGTACGATTTTTTGTACTTGAGGTACGTGGCGTATGGCGCGTATGACCTGCGCCAGATGCTTGCGGCTGTCAACTTGGACCGTCAAGTGCAAAGTACCGTTGGCCCCAGCGTCGTCTTGCATGGTCAAGTGCAGGATATTTGAATCCGCCTCGGTTATTTGCGCTGCCAATCGTCCAAGCACCCCACGCTCGTTCACCACCGTGACGTCCAGCCGGGTTGTCAGATGCCTGGCCGTATTGGTATCCCAAAGCACGGGAATCCATCGTTCTGGTTCGCGCGCGCGTTGACGTTGTGCCACCGCGCATTCCTCCATGTGCACGACAAGTCCATGTCCGAGCCGGATACCACCAATGATGGCATCGCCAGGCAGTGGTCCGCAACAGGGTGCCAACTGGACTGCCTGGCCTTCATTGCCATGAATGAGAATTGGAGCGTTGGTGGCGGAGGAGATTTCGTCGAAGGCCGCCGCGGTAGTCGCCAGCAGGGCGTTCTCCGGAGCGAAGCGCCGGGCCACCACGGCTGCCAGGCGCTTGCCCAGACCGATGTCCGCGAGGATTTCTTCGCGCGAGGTCGCGCCCGAACTTTTTGCGAGTTTTTCCCATTCGGGATCAGCGTCGGACGGATGAGGCAAATGCAGTTGATCGAATGCCTGATTCAGCAGGCGTTGACCAAAGGCGACTGATTCTTCAAGCTTGACCGTGCGCAGGTAATGGCGGATCTCGGACCGAGCGCGCCCTGTACGCACGTAATTGAGCCATTGAGCGCTGGGCCGGGAAGCGGGCGATGTGATGATTTCGACCGCGTCGCCACTTTTGAGCTCGGTGCGCAAAGGTGCGAATTCGCCATTGATCTTCGAGGCTACCGCCTGGTTACCGATATCTGTGTGTATGGTGTAGGCAAAGTCGACCGGCGTGGCGCCTCGCGGCAGCGAAAGAATCTTGCCTTGAGGCGTGAAGACATAGACGGCATCAGGGAAAAGGTCTACTTTAACGTGTTCGAGGAACTCACCCGAGTCGCCAGTCTGACTTTGAATGTCCAGAAGCGATTGCAGCCATTGGTGTGTGCGTTTCTGAAGGTCATTCAGCGTAACGTTGTCTTCTTTGTACAGCCAGTGCGACGCCACGCCTTCTTCGGCTACGTGGTCCATGTCGCGAGTACGGAACTGAAACTCCACGGGCGTGCCGTAGGGACCTACCAGTGTGGTGTGGAGCGATTGATAGCCATTGAGCTTGGGGATGGCAATGTAGTCTTTGAATTTGCCGGGAACAGGACGGTATAACTGGTGCAAGGTACCCAGGGCAAGATAGCATTCGGGTAGGGTATGGACGATGACGCGGAAACCGTAGATGTCGAGCACCTCGGAGAATGACTTTTTTTGCTCCGTCATTTTCGTGTAGATACTGTAGAGCGATTTTTCGCGTCCACTGACTTCGGCTTCGATACCTGCGGCGGGCAGTGCCACGCGGACCGCGTCGGATATCTTGCCGAGTACTTCGCGGCGGTTGCCCCGTGCTGCCATCATGGCTTTGTGCAGCACCTGGTACCGGTTCGGATGAACTGCCTGGAAACAAAGGTCCTGCAATTCGCGAAACAGCGCATTGAGTCCGAGGCGATGTGCGATGGGCGTGTAGATATCCAGCGTCTCACGGGCAATGCGGCGACGTTTCTCTGGACTGACAGCGCCCAAGGTGCGCATGTTGTGCAGACGGTCGGCCAGTTTGATCAATATGACCCGTACGTCGCGGGCCATGGCGAGCAGCATTTTGCGGAAGCTTTCTGCCTGTTGTTCGGCTTTGGTTGCGAATTCCAGTCGATCAAGCTTGGACAAGCCGTCCACGATCTCCGACACATCCGCGCCAAATTTTTCGGCGAGCTCCTGTTTGGCGACCCCCTGGTCTTCCATGACATCGTGCAGCAGGGCGGCCATGAGTGAGTCGGCGTCCAGCTTCCAACCCGCACAGATCTCGGTGACGGCAATAGGATGGGAAATGTATGGTTCACCGCTGGCGCGGAACTGGCCAAGGTGGGCTTGGTCGGCAAACCGATAGGCTTCCTTCACCCGCTCTACGTCTTTCTGGCTCAGGTAGTGGCTGATGACTTTTGTAAGCGGGGCCAGCGACGCTATCGTATTGGGGGCGGTATCTGTACCCAGCGGCAGCGGAGTTTTGCGAGGCTTGGCGCGGCGCAGGCGTGAACCCTTCTTGAGGACGGCCAGTAGGCCGGATGAAGCACCACGAAGACTGGTAAACGCCATGACCTACATCCGGGGATCAGGTTGGGACTTTGCGCAGCATTTCCACACCGGTGACGCCGGCAGCAATTTCACGCAGTGCGGTCACGGTAGGCTTGTCTTTGCTATCGATACGCGGTTCATGGCCCTGGGCCAGTTCACGGGCGCGGTAGGTGGCGGCCAGAGTCAGGTTAAAGCGGTTGGGGATTTTATCCAGACAATCTTCGACAGTAATACGGGCCATGATAAACCTATGAAATGGGGGAATGAGAGTGTCAGGCAAGTGTCTTGCTAATGCCCAACTGCGAAAAGAGTTCTGCGTTACGGGCAGCCTGAGTGCCGAACCTCAGGCGGGTGGCTGCGACAATTTGCCCGAGTTGCAACAATGCGGTGCTAAATTCTTGATTAATAATAACATATTGACACTCGGACGCGTGCGACATCTCGCTTCCAGCTGCCAGCAATCGACGCGAAATGACGTGCGGGGCGTCTTGTCCGCGAGTGGTCAGCCTGGACTCCAGCGCTTCGATGGAAGGCGGCAGAATGAAAATCCCTATTGCCTGCGGATAGTGTTCACGTACCTGTCGGGCGCCTTGCCAGTCGATCTCGAGCAATACGTCCTCGCCCCGTTCAAGCGCGGTATGGATCCGGTCACGTGGAGTGCCATAGAAGTTGCCATGGACTTCGGCCCATTCCAGCAGGGCTTGATTATCGCGCATCGCCAAGAATTCTTCGGTACTGACAAAACGGTAGTGCTTATTGGCTTGCTCGCCTGGCCTGGGTGCGCGCGTCGTGCAGGAGATCGACAGAATAAGGCTGGGATCTTCGGACAGCAGCGCATTGACCAGGCTGGATTTGCCGGCTCCGCTGGGCGCCACGATCATGAAAATATTGCCGGAGTAGGAAGGCATGTTTGGTATTGGTAACAATTGCGAGACGCAAGAATAGCAAATCGTGCGGGAAATTTGGCCCGCAATGCGGATTTCAGGCGGCTTCTTTACAAAATAGACGGGTTTGTAAGGTCAATACCGTCTCTCGCCGGTTCAGTCTGCAGGTTCCGCCGCTTGCCCTAGTTCTTCGAGGACCGTGAGATAAACTTGCGAGTTGGCGCAAAGGAATACCGCAGCATCGCCGGGGCTCATATTGAAGGCAATGTCTTCAATCTGCTCTCGGGCCTGCTGTTTCTGGTCGATTGCGGCCACATGCACATCACCATCTTCCTCGAACTGTTCCTTGGGTACAAAGTCGGCAACCCGATCGATATCCGGTTCGCTGACGACGACATAGGCGCGAAACTGCAGGTCTTCAATCGTCACATCTAGCACCAGGCCTTGCTCCAACATATCGACAATTTGACTAAGTGCATTCATGGGAAGGTGGCGTAAGCTTGATTGAATGAAAAGAAAAGGTGGTGATGTTGGCGGGAGGCAAGTTTGCCCAGACAAACTGGGACGAGGTTTGCTGGGCGTCGACCAGGCGTCGCCACTTCGGCAGGCGCAGATTGTACGTGAACTGGATGGCGACGCCGCCGTCGTGCAAGAGGGTGCGCCACTGTTCCAATATCGACTGCGTGATGGGTTCAGGCAACGAGCACAATGGAAGGCTGGAAACAATAGCGCAAATTTTGGTGTTCCGCGGAAGCAGATCGCAAAGGTCGGCGGCATTGCCGTGGATGACCTCGACGTCTGGAAAGCGTTGACGGAGTCTTCGAACGAAGGGCGCAGAGAACTCGATAACCTTCAGTTTTTCAGGCGCCACGCCATGATCGAGCAATGCCCGGGTAATCACGCCAGTGCCACCGCCGAGTTCAACGATAAGCCCATCCTTCGAGTCGGGGATCTGCCGCGCCATCTGCCTTGCCAAATAACGGGAACTGGGACAAATGGCGCCGATGGCACCGGGCCGATTAATAAGCTCTTGAAGAAATATCCCTGGAGCGATATTTTTAAAGTATTGCGAAACACGCTGGGCGCGGCCCAATCGTAGAACTCGAAGCATCATAAAACCTGTCTTGTCGAAGTCGGGCCACGGTAACAGCTGCTACGCGAAACGCTATGTCGAAATGTTAATGGCGATTCCGCGCTGAAACAGCAGTATATGAGCAAGCCAGCAAGTGTGTAGCCCACGCTGATTTTTTTGTTTAAACGTTCGGATTGTGGGACGTGGTCAAATCCAGTGTCGCGATAACCGGAGCATGGTCGGAGGGTTGGTCGTTGGCACGCGGTGCCTTGTCGATAACGCAGGCGGTGCAATAGGGGGTCAGCTCCTTGGACAACAGGACGTGATCGATGCGCAGGCCAGCATTGCGGCGAAAAGCAAACCGACGATAATCCCACCATGTAAATGATTTTTCGTCCTGTTCAAATTCGCGGAACGCATCAGTGAAGCCGAGGTCGAGTAAAGAATTGAACGCCGCCCTTTCGGGCTCTGAAACCAGGACGTCTCCAACCCATTTTGAAGGGTCATGAACATCCTCGTCTTTCGGCGCTACGTTGTAATCGCCAAGAATGGCCAACCGCGGATAACGCTTGAGTTCGTCGATGAGCCATACGTGCAGCGCCTTGAACCACGCCAGTTTGTATTCGTACTTATCGCTGCCTACCGACTGTCCGTTTGGACAATAGGCGCTTACGACGCGGATATCGCCTATTGCGCTATCCAGTGTTGTGGCGATGATGCGTTGCTGGTGATCGTCGTAGGCTGGAAGATTGCGTTGCACGTCCGTACAGGCGGCGCGGCTGATCACCGCCACGCCGTTATAGGTCTTCTGTCCGGCCCAATGCGCCTGGTAGCCAATCTCGGTGAAAGCATCCAACGGGAAATTTTCATTGGAAAGTTTCAACTCCTGCAGGCATAGCGCCTCAACCGGATTTAGAGCGAGCCAGTCCAGCACTTGCGGCAAACGCACCTTAAGGGAGTTCACATTCCAGGTCGCGAGTTTCATGTTTTATGTCGGGCCTTGTTTCATTTGCCTATGTGATTTAGGCACGCGGTGTTGGTCCGGATCACGGGCGGATATCCACGCGATCCCGTATAACGTGTCTACACCCGACAGGATACCATTGGCCACGTATGTGATGGATCGGAGGAACTGGTGTTGTCATTCCTTGTCCACCGAACCTCGGTACTGTGAAATCATTACGTTTTCGCGACAATGAGAGAGGTTATCCCTAGGGTTATCCACGGATAGTGTGGATAAGTGCTGCATTCGCAGTTGCCAGTGTCAGGGTTTTACATGTCTGAATAAAGATGCGGTAATGTGATGCCAGGGGTGATGCTTCGGTTTCTTGCCGGATGCTGCATACACTGGGCGGCTCACCGGATGGTGACGACGCGTTGCAGGACGCAGGAGTGCATTGGCGCGCGTCGTAGCGGTGTTTGCTGGGAGCACCGATCCGGCCCCGAAGGAAGTTTTGTCCTTGGCGTGGTTCTTTGTATTTTCATGGAGCAAATCGTCGTCTTCCTCGGCTTTTGGCGACGCCAGCGTCAGCATGCCGAATATGACGATGATCCAGAACAGCAGTGAAAGTGTCACCGACAAGAGGCCGTCCAGACTGCCATAGCCGTTTGCCGGCGTTGCATCGATATTGAGCAGGGATGCAATGGGAGGAATATGCCCCAAGCCTTCGACCAGCAGGTTTCCTGGCAGGCGATAGACAACCTTAAGGATCTCCCACAGCTCCCATGCGCTGTAATGGCCATCGCGATTGATATCGACAGAGAAGTTCAATGATTGAATGTTCATGGCGGCTCCTTGAATTGCAGCCAGACTCGGGTGCGGACTCGAAATGCGTTGCTTCAACACACCGTAATACTCATTAACACTATATTCCCTGCCATCTGCCAGTTCAAGCGTCACATGCTGGTGAGTCAGCAGTATTACGACCGGTCGCTGAAGAGCCAGACCCGCGGAATGTGAAATCCGGCATCATGAATCCGTGATCATGCAAAAAATAGTGTAAGCACCTGACGAAATGTTGCTCAAAACGTATGGGAGATATGGGCTAAGTCCATGAGCTGATTGGCTTTATTTGTGAATATGGGTTACCCTATAAGGCTACCCGGGCGCGTTGTGCGCCTTGGTGATGCATAAAGGAGAGCTAGCATGGCAACACAATCCACCCAGAAAAAGCAACCTTTTGTAATCGAGCCCCTGAACTGGGTAGCCCCTGAAGTCGATCGTGATGATTCCGATCGGCAAAACCAGGATGGCAAGCAGGCAACTGGTGCCAAGGAATCTCGCAGCTAAAAGCTGACTGGCATAACCTGACCATAAAGAAAAGCGGCAGACATCAAATCCTGCCGCTTTTCTTTATGCACGGCAAACGTGGGCGCAGGGCGCGCGTTACTAGCGTTACTATTCTGTATCTGGCTGAGGCCGCTCATAGTTAACAAGGAACCTTCATTATGGAAGATGTGGTTGTCATTGGCGCATGTCGTACCGCAATAGGTGATTTCGGCGGCGGCCTCAAGGATGTGCCTCCGTGCGAACTGGGTGCAACTGTCGTTCGGGCAGTCCTCGATCGCAGCAACGTGGCGGCATCCGACGTGGGGCACGTGGTATTTGGACACGTCATCAACACCGAACCGCGCGATATGTATTTATCCAGGGTGGCCGCCATCAATGCAGGTATAGGGCATTCCACCCCGGCGTTCAATGTGAACCGGTTGTGCGGTTCGGGATTGCAGGCCATTATTTCAGCCGCCCAGGCGCTGAAACTGGGGGACGCTGAAATCGCTATTGGCGCCGGCGCCGAAAGCATGAGCCGGGCTCCATATAGTGTCCCTGCACACCGATGGGGTGCCCGGATGGGTGAAAGTGTGCTTATCGACATGATGACCGGCGCACTGGCCGATCCTTTCGATAAGACACACATGGGCGTCACGGCGGAAAACGTCGCACAGAGGTATTCCATATCCCGAGAAGAGCAGGATGCCCTGGCCCTGTCGTCGCATCAGCGTGCCGAGACCGCCATTGACAATGGTTACTTCAAGGACCAGATCGTGCCGATTGTACAAAAGACGCGCAAGGGTGACGTTGTCTTTGACACCGACGAACATGTGCGTCGTGGTGCGACCGATGCCAATTTTTCTTCGTTGAAACCCGTGTTTGTGAAAGAGAATGGAACCGTGACCGCCGGTAATGCGTCCGGTTTGAACGATGGCGCTGCCGCGGTGCTGCTGATGACAGCCAGCGCCGCAAAGGCACGCGGTCTGAAACCGCTGGCAAGGTTGATTTCCTACGGCCATGCCGGTGTCGACCCTAAATATATGGGCATAGGGCCCGTTCCCGCAACCCGGATAGCGCTGAAAAAAGCCGATATCACGATAGACCAGCTCGATGTCATCGAAGCCAATGAAGCCTTTGCTGCACAGGCGTGTGCTGTCAGCAAAGAGTTGGGCTTCGATAGCGCCAAGCTGAATCCTAACGGCAGCGGTATCGGACTCGGACACCCCATCGGAGCGACAGGTGCAATCATCACGGTGAAGGCCTTGCACGAGCTCGAACGTGTCCAGGGCCGTTATGCACTGGTAACCATGTGCATAGGCGGCGGGCAGGGAATTGCCGCGATTTTCGAACGTGTTTGAAGCACAGCCCTGGCAGGCCGACGAACCCACGCTTTCCGAACTCGGCGGTGTGCGCTATCTGCACTTCGGTACCGAATGGGTGCAGGGTGCCATGCGGGTGGGCAAACCCAATGAACTGGTGCTTGCCTATACGCAACAAATGATGGCCTGGCTGCTATTTCTCGAACCTTCGAAACAGGACGAGATCGGCATCATGGGATTAGGAGCCGGATCCTTATTGCGATTTACGCTCAAGAATACGCAAGCCTCCGTGGAAACCGTTGAATGGAACCCCCAGGTAACCGCCATATGCCGGGCTTATTTTCGACTGCCCGACAACCGCCGGTCGGTCATCGACCATTGTGACGCGGCGATCTGGGTGAAAAAACGCCACAACATCGGCAGGTTCATGGCGTTGATGGTAGATCTATACGACGCCCAGGCTCAGGGACCTGTGCGTGATTCGCTCGAATTTTACCAGGGGTGTTACGGAGCGCTAGGCGACGTCGGGATCATGACAGTCAATTTGTTCGGCGATCATACCAGTTTTCCGCCCAATATCGATAACATCCGGAAGGCATTCGCGGGCAGGGTCCTGGAGCTTCCCGAGATCGACGCTGGCAATCGGATAGTACTGGCATTCAAGGGGCCTTTGCTTAATATCTCCACACAGCAGTTGCTGGATCGAGCGGCTGCTGTAGAGACGCGCTACGGGTTGCCGGGCGGCCGCTGGGCCAGGGCCTTGCTTGCCCAGCATGGCGCGGCAAGTAAGGTCGCCATTTAATGTCTTGCGCCCTGGGGATTTCCCCTCGAGACAATGGCTTCTTGAACGCGTTAGACTTAGCCCGTTCGCGATCATAGTCAGGTCGGCGCCAATAACCTTCAAGGAGCATCAATGAAGTTCTACAAGTCTGCCAAGCTGGTGTGCGGTGCTATGGCCGCGGCCGGCGTCCTGGCCCATGCCCCCGCGACCGCACAGTCGGTCGCAGTCACCTCCATAGTCGAACATCCGGCGCTCGACGCGCTCAAAGATGGCGTACTCGAGGCGTTGAACAAGGCCGGCTATACCGAGCCAAAAGGCTTGAAATGGCAATTTCAGACAGCGCAGGGCAATACTGCCATCGCGGCCCAGATTGCGCGAAAATTCGTGGGCGATCAGCCCGATGTCATCGTAGCAATCGCTACGCCGTCCGCGCAAGCCGTGGTAGCCGCCACCAAGACTATTCCTGTCGTGTATTCGGCCGTAACCGACCCCATAGCGGCCCAACTGGTCGCCACCATGGATCCCTCGGGCACGAACGTAACCGGCGTGTCCGACAGTCTTGCGCTCGAAAAGCAGGTGGAACTGATTAAAAAAGTGGTACCGGACGCCAAGCGCGTCGGCATGGTCTACAACCCGGGCGAGGCCAATTCGGTGGTGGTCGTCAAGCAGATGCGGGACCTCCTGCCCAAGTCCGGTTTATCCCTGGTTGAGGCGACTGCTGCTCGCACCGTGGATGTTGGTGCGGCTGCCCGCAGCCTGGTAGGTAAGGTCGATGTCATCTATACCAATACCGATAACAACGTCGTGTCGGCATACGAGGCGCTGGTCAAGGTTGGAAACGATGCCAAGATACCGCTTATTGCATCCGACACCGACAGCGTTGCGCGCGGCGCTATCGCGGCGCTGGGTGTCAACTACCACGATCTTGGCTTGCAAACCGGAAACATGGTCATCAAGATATTGAAGGGCGCAGCACCCGGCTCGCTCGCATCACAGACCAGCAGCAAACTCGAACTGCACGTCAACCCTGGTGCAGCCCGGAAACAAGGGATCACATTGACCGACGCCTTCCTGAAGTCGGCCAGCAAGGTTGTCGATTAGAATATAGCCATCTGGATATCAGGCGGGCTTGTCACGCGCAGCTCGCCTGTTTCTTTTTCTGGTTATCTGGCTAAAACATGTCACTTTATTCATTATGGGGTGCGCTTGAAATCGGTCTTATTTTCGGACTGGTCGCGCTCGGCGTACTCATCTCATTTCGCATGCTGCGCTTTCCCGATCTCACCGTGGATGGCAGCTTTCCGCTGGGCGGTGCGACCGCGGCCACACTGATCAGCGCCGGCATGGATCCATACACTTCAACCATTATTGCCACGTTCGCTGGGGCCGTCGCGGGCATGATCACAGGCTGGCTGAACGTCAAGCTGAAGATCATGGATCTGCTGGCCAGCATTCTGATGATGATTGCCCTGTACTCGATCAATCTGCGCGTGATGGGCAGGCCGAACGTGCCGCTGATTTCAGAGCCGACGGTGTTCACCATGATCCAGCCTGAAGGGATGAGCGACTATATTGCCCGTCCCTTGATTCTCCTCGTCTTGCTGATCGTGGTGAAGTTCGCGCTTGACTGGTTCTTTTCGACTAAGACCGGCTTGGCAATGCGGGCTACAGGTTCCAATCCCCGCATGGCGCGCTCACAAGGCGTGGCCACCGGCACCATGCTGCTGGTCGGCATGGCGATCTCTAACGGTTTGTGCGCCCTTGCGGGCGCTCTTTTTGCACAATCCCAAGGCGGCGCCGATATTTCCATGGGAATAGGCACTATTGTCATAGGTCTGGCCGCGGTGATCGTGGGAGAAAGCATCATGCCATCACGCAAGCTTATCGTCATTACGCTGGCCGTCATTGTTGGCGCTGTGCTTTATCGTTTCTTTATTGCTTTGGCACTCAATGCCGACTTCATTGGGCTGAAAGCACAGGATCTCAACCTGGTCACTGCCTTGCTCGTGACGTTTGCACTGGTGGTCCCTTTGCTCAAAAAACGGCTGCGCACCTTGATGGGAGGGCATTGATATGTTGAGCGCCAAAGACCTGCGCATCACCTTCAATCGTGGAACGGTGCTTGAAACCAAAGCCTTGCGCGGCCTGTCGCTGGACATCCCCACGGGGCAGTTTGTTACCGTTATTGGATCGAACGGCGCTGGTAAATCCACACTGCTCAATGCCGTATCCGGTGATCTGCCTGTCGATAGCGGATCGATCTGCATCGACAGCCACGACGTTACGAAATTGGCGGTATGGACGAGGGCTGGACAGGTGGCGCGCGTATTTCAGGACCCGTTGGCGGGGACCTGTGAGGATTTGACCATAGAAGAGAATATGGCATTGGCGCATAGTCGCGGTCAACGACGGGGGCTAAGCCTGGCCGTCAAGTCCAACATGCGCGGCGACTTCCGGGAACGCCTTGCCACACTGGGCCTCGGACTGGAGAACCGGCTCGGCGATCGCATTGGCATGTTGTCCGGCGGACAACGACAGGCCGTCAGCCTGCTGATGGCTGCCTTGCAACCATCCCGAATATTACTGCTCGACGAGCATACTGCCGCACTGGATCCGAGAACCGCCCAGTTTGTGCTGGACCTTACCACACGTATTGTGCACGAACACAGCCTGACCACCATGATGGTGACCCACAGCATGCGCCAAGCACTCGACGTGGGTGACAGAACCATCATGTTGCACCAGGGCAATGTGGTTCTGGATGTTTCGGGGACGGAACGCGAGGGACTAGACGTTCCCGATTTGCTCTTGATGTTTGAAAGGGTGCGAGGCGAGACCTTATCCGATGACGGACTGCTCTTGGGATAGGCTGGGCATGGCGCTTGCTGTCGAAGAAAATTATCACTTCGCGGGCGCCCATGACCATTGCAGATACGTCGACAACATTACGAGTGCTTACCGTAAATACCCATAAGGGATTTACATTTTTCAATCGTCGTTTCATCCTGCATGAACTGCGCGATGCCATTCGCGCCACCCACGCCGATATAGTCTTTCTACAGGAAGTGTTGGGGGCCCATGAGGCACATGCGTTGCGCTTGGCCCGTTGGCCTGATGTCAGCCAGTATGAATTCCTGGCGGACTCGATCTGGGACGATTTTGCCTATGGTCGGAACGCCGTCTATCCCAATGGCCATCACGGCAACGCGTTGCTGTCCAAGTTTCCGATTACGTTCTACGACAATCTGGATATTTCGATGGGCAAGCACGAAAAAAGAGGAATGTTGCATTGCATCCTGCGTCCACCTGACATGGCGACAGATATACACGCGATTTGCGTCCACCTGGGCTTGCACGAAAGACATCGGACGCGACAATTGACAAGCCTGTGCACGCTGCTCAAGGACGAGATACCCGCAACAGTACCCCTGGTGGTCGCTGGCGATTTTAACGACTGGCGGCAGCGGGGACAAGAGATCCTGATGCGGTCCAGCGGGCTGAAGGAGATTTTTGCCGAGTGCAATGGACAGGTAGCGCGGACGTTTCCAGCGCGTTTTCCATTGCTGCGACTTGATCGCATCTATGTCCGTAATGTTGGCCAGTTTCAACCGATCACGCTATCTCCCAAACCCTGGACTCATTTGTCGGACCATGCGCCGTTGGCCGCCGAGGTGACGCTATGACGGTGAAATGGACTAGCGGAAATACCCTGGAACTGCTGGAAAACGGGGAGGCGTTCTTTCCCGCTGTATTCGATGCCATACGCCGTGCAGAATACAGTGTAATCCTGGAGACGTTCATCATCTTTGAAGACAAGGTAGGTAATGAACTGCGGCAGGTACTGATAGAAGCGGCACAGCGAGGCGTTCGGATCGAAATGACCGTTGATGGTTATGGATCGGCTGACCTGACCCCGGAATATATTCAGGGCCTCACCTCGTTAGGCGTGGGTTTTCATGTGTTCGATCCGCAACCTCGGCGCATGGGGTTCCGCACCAATCTGTTTCGGCGCATGCATCGAAAGATAGTCGTGGTCGATGGCGTCCTGGCCTTCGTGGGGGGAATCAACTACAGCGCAGACCACCTGGCCGATTTTGGGCCTACGGCCAAGCAGGACTATGCCATATCGATTCGCGGTCCGCTTGTTGAAGAGATAGCACGCTTCGCTCTGGACGCGCTTTCACCCGTTCGCGAGCGGTTCTCGTGGCGCAGCCTGCTGAGCCGGCGTAAGAGGCAACATTCCCAAAGTGGCGAGACTGTAGCGGCACTGGTCCTGCGAGATAACGATAAGCACACTAACGACATTGAACAACATTATCGTATAGGCATTCGGGCGGCCAAACACGAGATCACAATCGCCAACGCTTATTTTTTTCCTGGCTATCGTTTTCTTCACGATCTGCGCCAGGCGGCCAAGCGGGGAGTGCGGGTACGCCTGATCCTGCAAGGGCAACCCGATATGGCAATAGTCCGTTTCGCGGCGACGATGCTCTATGACTACCTTTTGTCGGCCGGCGTCGAAATATATGAATATTGCGAACGTCCTTTTCATGGCAAGGTCGCGACAGTCGACCATACCTGGGCAACTGTGGGTTCGAGCAACCTCGATCCGCTGAGTCTGGCCTTGAATCTTGAAGCGAATGTAATGATTCATGACCGCGCCTTCAGCTCCCATTTGCACGAACGACTAGAATTTCTCGTTAAGAATCATTGCAGGGTGATGGAGCGCGTTGCGCCGCCCCGGCGCAAGATCCAGCGAGTTTTCGTCAGCGTGTTTGTTTTCCATTTCCTGAGGCGCTTCCCCGCATGGGCGGGTTGGCTGCCCGCGCGCGAGGCGCAACTTACGTCATTTGGATCGCAGGCCGAAACGATGAGCGAAGGAAAGCCATGAGCGCTTCCAGATGGGACGATGTCAGAAGCTGGCTCAAGCAGCATTGGAAAATCATACGACGGTTCATTGGCATTGCATTCGCGACAGCGATAGTAATACTGATTACCATGGCAGTGATCAAGATCGACTGGCGCGAGGTCCTTGGCGCCATCCATGGATTGCCGGCAGGCGCTTTGTGGCTCGCAGGCCTGATCACTGCGGCGAGCTATCTCGTCTACAGCAGTTATGACGTGCTGGGCAAGCGATATACGGAACATGACCTGCCATGGTGGAAATGCATGATGACAGGGTTCATCAGCTATGCATTCACCATGAATATGGGTGCGCCTGTGGGTGGGCTCGGATTGCGACTGCGCTTGTACACCAAGCACGGCCTGGAGCCCGGCGTCATCGTGCGTATCGTCGGGTTGAGCATCACAACGAACTGGATAGGCTATACATTGCTGGCCGGAGTGCTATTCGCATCGGGCATGGTGGAGCTTCCTGCCGACTGGAAACTGGACAATGGCCCACTGCGGATCATAGGCGCAATAATGGTGGCTATCGCGCTTGCGTATCTGGCACTATGCAAGTTCTCCACGACCCGTTCCCGGGAGATCTTCGGCCACACCATCGAATTGCCATCCATCGGCATAGCGTTAGTACAGATCTGCTTGGCCGTAGCCAACTGGATGCTGATCGGGGCGGCCATCTACGTGCTCCTGCAGCAGAACATTTCCTATCCTGTCGTGCTGGCGACGTTTCTGGTAAGCGCAGTGGCCGGTGCTCTGACACACATTCCAGGCGGAATCGGGGTGATCGAATCCGTGTTCGTTGGCTTGCTCAGCGGTTCAATGGCCCGGCACGAGATTCTTGCCGGCCTTTTGGTTTACCGCGCCATCTATTACCTTGGGCCACTAGTTGTTGCGGGTACATGGTATTTGGCCATGGAGGCCAGGTTGGGCCGTTTCGCCCGGCATGCTAATTGCTCATCGAAGCCATCCAGATAGCGCTTTGGAGCGCTCGCCAGACAAGGGGTAATCATGTCGCTGATCGTAGCTGCTCGTTTCGATACCTTTGACGCCGCTGAAAGAGCTGCGACCGCTCTCATGAGCGAAGGTGTCGCCTCCAACGATCTCCATACCTTTTTTGTTAATCCACCTGGTGCGCACGACCGTTATCCGATGGGCGGCGACCAGGCAGCAGATCCAGATTCCGAGGGAGCACCTTTAAGCGCGATCGGCGGGGCCGCCGCCGTAGGGCTGGGCGGCGCGCTCATCGGCGGGTTGATCGCTTTTTCAATCACTGATTCGATGCTGCCTATCGTTGGAGGTGCGGGGGTGGGGGCGTATATAGGGTCGCTGGCAGGTGCGGTATATTCCCTTGGCCGCAAGCGTCCGTCGCGAACGCGACAGCAGGTTGCCCAGGCGAAGGTCCATGAGGGTCGCCCGTCTGGCGTCGTGCTGGCGGTCCATACCTCACCGGAACATGAACGGCGTATCGCAGAAATACTTCGCGCCGCGGGCGGAGTCGAAGTGGAGCGAGCCCAGGGCCGATGGGCAAACGGCCGTTGGGAAGACTTCGACCCCTTGGTCAGTCCCACGTTGAAAAAGGATTTCTAGGGAACCTTGATGTCGTAATTCACCTTTTTCACTCCCGACACCTGCCGCGCCGCCTGTACGGCGTTGCGGGCCGCCAACGTATTGTCGGCGGTGCCGGTTAGCGTCACCACTGCACCTTCCGTCGAAATCCTGACGTTGTGCGCGTGTATGCCTGGAACACTCATCACTGCCGCTTCCACCTTTGCATTGATGGAAACGTCGTCGTCGTATTGAGCCGAGGCTCGCGGAGTGGTGTCACCGGCGCAGCCACCCAACGCCATGGCTGTGGCTGTGGCTGCTATCAGTGTCATCAAGCGAATGCTGTAGGGGAACATGCTGAAACTCCAGTAACGGTAAATGGGATCGGTGCAGAGTGAAGCCGGCAGCAATCGGTGTGCCGCGGTAACCGGAACGATACTTATGTGCGGTTGCAGCGAATTTTCGATTTATACTCACGCTTTACTAAAAATCAGAACGGTCAAAGCTGTGTTTGCACAGTTCGCCATGCTGTTCCAGGAGTCTTTGTATGTCGAACCTTCGCCTGCCTTCCGGGCAGCAAGTCCGCGTTGTCATTTTTTCGTCCCTGCTCCTCCTTACCGCCTGCGGTGAAAAGCCGCCATCCGGAGCACGCGGAGAAATGAAGGTTCCGGTCAGCGTAGTCACCGTCCAGCCCACACCAACAGAAGTCGTTGTTGAGCTTCCCGGACGGGTCGAAGCCATCAAAGATGCGCAGATCCGCGCACGGGTCAACGGTATTGTCACTGAGATCAACTTTGACCAGGGCAGCGACGTGAAGGCCGGACAACTGTTATTCACCATCGATCCAGCTCCGTATCGTGCTGTCCGCGCCCAGGCGGCCGCACAACTGCAACGCGCCGAAGCCGATGCAAAGAGCGCACGGCTCCTGGCAGAGCGCTATTCCAAATTGATCAAGGCCAACGCGGTCAGCCGTCAAGAGTACGACAATGCCATGGCGGCGGCGGGTCAGGCTGAAGCAGCCATTGCTGCCGCCAAGGCGACACTGCAGGCCGCCGACATCGATCTGGGATACACCAAAGTCGATTCGCCCATTGATGGACGCATAGGCAAGTCGCTGGTCACCGAAGGCGCACTGGTCAGCGCCACGGCGGCCACCCAGTTGGCCACCGTGCAACAGATTAACCGCGTCTATGTCGATCTCACCCGCTCGACCGCAGAGGTCTCGCAGTTGCGCCAGGCCCTTGCCAGCGGCAAGCTCGAACAATCGTCTGACGGCAACGCCAAGGCGGAGGTCGTGCTCGAGGACGGTTCACGTTACGATCAGCCGGGAAAAGTCCTTTTTTCCGGAATCACCGTCGATCCGACTACGGGTCAAGTAGTTTTGCGTGCAGAATTTCCCAACCCAGACCAGATTTTGCTGCCGGGCATGTATGTCCGTGTGCGCCTGCAGCAAGGTGTAGACGAGAAAGCCTTGCTGGTACCACAACAGGCGCTGCAACGTACCGCCGATGGCCTCAGCAGTTTGATGCTGGTCAGGGACGGCAAGGTCCAGGTAGTCGCGGTTGAAGTGGGTCCCGAAAGCAAGGGCAACTGGATCATCACAGAGGGTTTGAATGCCGGTGACGTCGTGATCGTAGAAGGATTCCAGAAAATTCGCCCTGGGGCGGCAGTGCAGGGAATGCCGTGGAAACCTAAAGGTTCACAGGACGGCAACGCGTCTGCCCCGGCAGAGCCCGGTGCGCCAGGCGTCGAAAAAGGCGCGGATCCGTCGGGGGGCAAGGCGCCCGTTGCCAAACCCGGTTCCAAGGGTTGATCCCTAAGCTTGCCCGGTCGCCAGTCTGGCCGCCGACACTGTTTATTGCTTTTATAGTGAGCACGCATGCCGCAGTTTTTTATAGAAAGGCCTATTTTTGCCTGGGTCGTTGCCCTGGCAATTACCCTGGCGGGTTTGTTGGCCATTCCCAACATGCCGATTTCGCAATATCCCGAGGTGGCCCCACCAGCAATTACGATCCAGGCCACCTACCCCGGTGCATCGGCTGAGGACGTTGCCCAGTCCGTATCCAGCGTAATCGAGAACGAGCTTAACGGCGCAAAGGGGTTGCTGTACTACGAGTCAGTCAGCGACTCCTACGGCGGTTCGGAAATTACAGCAACCTTTGCGCCAGGCACGGATCCTGATCTGGCCCAGGTGGACGTGCAAAATCGCATCTCGAACATCACGGCCAAGTTGCCAGGCGCCGTTACGCAGCAAGGCTTGAAGGTCAACCAAAGCAATGCCAGCTTCCTGTTGGTAGCGGCGCTTTCGTCCACCGACGGCTCTCTCAATCAAGTTGCGCTGGCTGACTATATTACCCGCAACATTCAGAATGCTATTTCGCGCGTTCCGGGCGTTGGAAAATTCCAGCTGTTTGCGGCACCCCGGGCGATGCGTATATGGGTCGATCCCGACAAGCTGACGGGTTACAAGATAAGCATGGCGGAAGTCAACGCCGCCGTCGCGAAGCAGAATGTATTGATTTCCGCGGGGATTATCGGATCACCTCCTAACCCGGATGAACAACGCGTCACGGCGCCTATTGTCGTCAACGGTGAGCTCACGACCGTGGAAGACTTCGAGAAAATCGTATTGCGTTCGAACGTGGATGGTTCCAGCGTCCGGATCCGTGATGTCGCGCGCGTCGAGGTCGGCGCCGACAATTATCAGTTCGGTGCGCGGCTCAATGGCAAGCCCACCGCTGCGTTCGCCATATCGCTCGCCACGAATGCCAATGCCTTGGAGACCGCGGAAGGGGTGAAAGCACGCATGGAGGAACTGTCTCAGTTCTTCCCGGGAAACATCACCTACTCGATTCCCTACGACACGACACCGTATGTCCAATTGTCGATCGAGCAGGTCGTTAATACGCTGCTCGAGGCCATGGTCCTCGTCTTTATAGTGATGTTCATCTTCCTGCAAAACGTACGCTATACGCTCATTCCGGCCTTGGTAGTTCCGATCGCCATCCTGGGCGCGTTCGCCGTGATGCTAGCGCTGGGATTTTCGATCAACGTGCTCACGATGTTCGCCATGGTGCTGGCCATCGGTATTCTGGTTGACGATGCCATCGTGGTGGTCGAGAACGTTGAGCGCATCATGGTGGAGGAAGGGCTTTCGCCTAAAGAGGCGACCAAGAAGGCCATGCCGCAGATCAGTGGCGCAGTGCTGGGCATGACGCTGGTATTGGCCACGGTGTTCTTGCCGCTGGCTTTCATGAGTGGATCTGTTGGCGTCATCTACCGTCAGTTTTCCGTTGCCATGGCCGTGTCCATCCTGTTCTCCGGATTCCTGGCCCTGACGTTCACTCCGGCTTTATGCGCGACCATACTCAAGCCAATACCGAAGGGCCATCACGAAAAGAAAAGAGGGTTTTTCGGCTGGTTCAATCGTTCGTTCGAACGAGTGACGAATCGGTATGAAGGGTGGGTAGGGCGGAGCCTGAAGCGCAGCGGACGCATGATCATCATCTACCTGATCCTGGTTGTGGCATTGGGGTGGATGTATATGCGCTTGCCAACATCTTTTCTTCCTGAAGAAGACCAGGGCTACGTCATTGTCAATATGGAATTGCCAGCCGGATCGACCAGCAGTCGCACACTGGAGATCATCGAGAAGGTCGAGGATTATTTCACGAAGCAGCCGGAAACGGAGAATATCGTCACTGTCCAGGGATTCAGTTTCAATGGCAATGGATTGAATTCCGCAATTGCGTTTGTACCCCTGAAGGATTTTTCTGAACGCAAGGGGCAAGAGCACTCCGCGCAAGCCGTATCCGGCAGGGCTACCCAAAACCTGCTTTTTGGGTTGCCGGACTCCATGGTCTTCGCCATCGTGCCACCGGCCATTTCTTCGCTGGGCAACGCTTCCGGTTTTGACGTTCGTCTTCAAGACCGGGGAGGCCAGGGACATGATGCCCTGATGGCGGCCACACAGCAGCTTTTGCAAATGGCCATGCAAAGCCCTGTCCTGGCGGATACCCGTATCACCGGCCTAGGAGCGGGCCCCCAAATGAGCCTCACGATCGACAGGGCCAAGGCCGCTGCATTGGGTGTGGACTTTGGCGAAGTCGCCACGCTGATTTCAACGTCGTTGGGTTCAGCCTACGTGGGCAAGTTCCCGAATATGGGGTGGATCCAGAACATTTGGGTCCAGGCCGAGCAAAGTCACCGCATGAATGCGGACGACATCATGAAGCTGAACGCGCGCAACAGTGCCGGCGAAATGGTTCCGCTGTCGTCATTTGTCAAAGTCGATTGGGAGCAAGGTCCGGTGCAGGTGGTTCGCTACAACAGTTATGAGTCCATCCGTATCGGCGGCTCGGCGGCTCCCGGATACGCGACGGGTGAGGCCATGGCGGAGGTCGAGCAGTTGATCGGCAAACTGCCCACGGGCTTCGGTTATGAATGGACCGGGCTGTCTTATCAGGAAAAGCAGGCGGGAAGTCAGTCCTTGATACTGATGGGGCTGGCAATGCTGGTTGTTTTCCTGTTGCTTGCCGCCTTGTATGAGAGCTGGGCGATCCCGCTGTCCGTCATGCTGATGGTACCGTTGGGTATGCTCGGTGCCGTCGGTATGGTTTCAGCGTTGGGAATGTCAAACGATGTGTACTTTCAGGTTGGCATGATTACCGTAATAGGACTGGCCGCGAAGAACGCGATTCTTATTGTGGAATTTGCCAAAGATACTTATGCGCAGGGAGGCAGCATCGTCGATGCTACAGTCGAAGCGGCGCGTCTTCGCTTCCGTCCGATCCTGATGACGTCATTTGCGTTTATCCTGGGCGTTGTCCCTCTGGCCATTGCCACGGGAGCCAGCTCTGCTAGCCAGAACGCCGTGGGCCTGGGTGTGCTGGGCGGCATGCTTGCCGCGACGCCGCTGGCCATGGTGTTCGTTCCTACGTTCTTCGTGGTGGTATTAACATTGTTCAAAACCAAGCCCAAGCTGCTGGGCGCTCACGCCAAGATGGCGCCACTGACTCAAGTTCATCATGCAAGCGGCACCGCTCAAACGGATCATTCTTCGAAGGATGGGGGACAGGCATGATTACACGTAACTTCACACGCTCAGCGTTGCCTATACTGATCACTCTGGCGCTGGCCGGATGCTCGCTGGCACCCAAGTATCAACGGCCGGTCGCGCCAGTGCCGGGACAGTATCCTGACCAGGATGCGGTGCAGAATCGTGGTAGCGGAACTGCAGCTTCGGTCGCACCCGACGCGGCCTATGGGTCCGACCTTGGTTGGAGCGAGTTCTTTACCGATCCACAGCTCAAGGCATTGATCCGCCTTTCCCTGGCCAACAATCGCGATATGCGCATTGCCGTTCAGCGTGTGCAGGAAGCACGGGCGCAGTACGGTATCGCCGACAGCGATCGCTTGCCCACCATTGGTATTGGGGGAAATGCGCAGTTCACGCGTAATCCGGAAAATTTGCGGATGGGCGAAGATTCCGGTAGCGTCAGCCGGTATTACCAAGCCGGCGTGGGCTTGACGGCTTTCGAAATCGATTTCTTCGGGCGAGTCAAGAACCTGTCCGAAGCGGCCTACCAGCAGTACCTGGCGACGGCGCAGGCCTCGCGCACCGTGCATATCAATCTGGTCGCCTTGGTCGCCGAGGCCTACTTCCGTCTGCGTACCGCACAGCAGCTCGACGGTTTGATGCAGAAAACCCTGGAATCACGTCAGAACACGTATTCACTGGTCAAGGCCCGCTACGACGCGGGAGTCGCTTCCTCGCTGGATCTAAGCCAGGCGCGCGCTCAACTGGATACTGTGCGAGTGGATCGCGAAGGCATCAAGCGATCACAGGCCCAGGCCTTCAACGCGTTGCAGCTATTGCTGGGCACCGAAATTCCCCCAGATATGCCGCAGTCTACGGCTTTCGGTCGCGATCAGGTGTTAGCCGCTATTCCGGTCGGCTTGCCTTCCGACCTGCTTGAGCGGCGTCCTGACATCATGGGCGCGGAGAACGCGCTGCTGGCTGCCAATGCCAACATCGGGGCGGCTCGCGCAGCCTTTTTCCCGAATATTTCGATTACTGGCCTGCTGGGCTTCGCCAGCCCGCAACTGGGTGGATTGTTCGGCTCCGGCCAGCGTTTCTGGCAGTTTGCCCCGCAACTGCAAATGCCAATTTTCTCGGGTGGTGTAAGCGGCAACCTCGATTTGGCCGAGGCCCGCAATAATATCGCCGTCGCACAGTACGAGAAAACGATCCAGACCGCATTCAGGGAAGTGGCCGATGCCCTGGCCGGCGAGGCGACCTACGACCGCCAGCTCGACGCCTTGCGTTCGCTTGAGGCGGCCGCCTCCGAATCGCTTTCGCTCGCCACGCTGCGTTATGAAACCGGTATCGACAGCTTCCTGCAGGTGCAGAACGCCGAGGTCGATCTGTATACGACACAGCAGACTTTTTATCAGATAGGCATGGAGTCGCTGATGAATCGTGTCGAACTGTATAAGGCCCTCGGAGGAGGGTGGCTTGAAAGCTCGGTGGCGACTGCACCCGTGGCGGGAGGCGTATCCGGTACAGCACCCGGAAGGGACAGCGGATCGATAAAAGGTGATAATGGTTCATGACACGATGGCCGGAACCAAATGGATGCGAGAAAATGATTGAACTAGGCGTGAATATTGACCATGTAGCCACTTTGCGCCAACAGCGACTCACCTCATACCCGGATCCCATTGCAGCGGCATTGCGTGCGGAAGAGGCGGGCGCAGATGTCATAACCTTGCACTTGCGGGAAGACCGTCGTCACATTCAAGACGCCGATGTAGTGGCAATACGGCCTTTGCTCCGTACACGCATGAACCTTGAATGCGCTGTGACGTCTGAAATGCTCGACATTGCCTGCCGAATCCAGCCCCAGGATGTGTGTCTGGTTCCCGAAAAGCGCAGCGAACTCACCACCGAAGGTGGCCTCGATGTGGCAGCACAGCTTTCGCTAGTTCGACAAGCTGTCTCACAACTGCACGCTTCCGGTATACGCGTATCCCTTTTCATCGATCCAGAACCCTCACAAATCGAAGCGGCGGTGCAGGCAGGTGCCCGCGTCGTTGAATTGCATACTGGCGCCTATTCCGGAGCTATCGAGCCTGCGGCAATCGACTTTGAACTTATACGGCTGCGCGCAGCTATCGCCCTTGCCGCAGGAGAGGGGCTGCGCGTCAACGCCGGACACGGTCTGCATTACGAAAACGTCACGACCATTGCAGCGATGTCGGGTATTGCAGAGCTCAATATCGGCCATGCCATCGTGGCTCGGGCGATTTTCGACGGCTGGGAAAAGGCCATACGCGATATGAAAGCGCTCATGCATACTGCCCGAGCGCCTCGCTGAAAAGGATTGAAGATGTCAGTGGTGCCCCTTGAATACTTGTTATCCCGACGATCGACCAAATTCCTGAAGTCTCCGGGTCCTGATGAGTCGCAATTGGCTCAGATACTCCAGACAGCAATGTCGGCTCCCGATCATGGCAGACTGCAGCCTTGGCGTTTTGCACTGATCCGCGAGGAAAGCATAGTGCGACTTGGCGACATGGCCATCTCCGCCATCAAGGCCGAGGGTCTTCCATTGACTCCAGAGAAAGAAGCCAATACCCGACGCTGGCTCGAAGAGCTACCCCTACTGATCGCCATAGCATGCAAAATCGACCACAACAACACAAAGATTCCCGAGCACGAGCGGATGCTGGCCGTGGGGTGCGCCGTCATGAATATGCTGAACGCCGCTCATATGTTGGGCTATGGCGCATTCTGGAGCACCGGGCTAGGTACTTATGTCGATGAAGTCAGCGAAATCCTGGGTTTTGATACGCTGGAGTATCGATTCATGGGCTACCTAGCCATCGGTACGCCCATCCGCGATCTTGGTCCCGCCCAACGGCCGGACTTCACGCAGTTCGTCAAAGAGTGGACTGGAACCCGAGCCATTTGAGGGGTAAAGCATGAAGCAGCTAAAAACGGATGTGGCCATCATCGGTGCCGGCACGGCTGGAATGCTGGCGTATCGCACGGTAAAGTCCGCCGGCGCAAGCGCCATACTCATCGAGGGGGGCCCCTATGGAACAACCTGTGCGCGTGTCGGTTGCATGCCTTCGAAGTTATTGATTGCGGCTGCCGAGGCCGCACATGCGGCAGCCTCGGCGAGTGCTCTTGGTGTTCACATTGACGGAACCCTTCGCATCGACGGCACCCAGGTCATGGACCGCGTCAAGCGCGAGCGTGACCGATTCGTAGGCTTCGTGCTCGATAGCATCGACAGCATTCCGGACTGCGACAAAGTCCGGGGGTATGCGCGGTTCGTTTCCGATACGCTGCTGCGGGTCGACGACCATACCGAAATCCAGGCATCGCGGGTCATCATTGCCACGGGTTCGACGCCAGTCGTGCCAGAACCCTACCGTGCGCTAGGAGACCGGGTGATTATCAATGACGACGTCTTCGCCTGGAATGACCTGCCGCGCCGCGTCATGGTAGCCGGCGCCGGTGTCATCGGTATGGAGATAGGCCAAGCGCTGGCGCGCCTCGGCGTTCAGGTTCGGATGATCAACCGCAGCGATAGCCTTGGTGGGTTGACCGATCCCGTCGTTCGCGCCAGCGCGCTGACGGCCTTCCAGTCGGAACTTGACTTGCATCTGAAGTCAAGCATTATCGACGTCCGGCGTGTTGGTGACGAGGTCGAGGTCCACTATCAAGCGGAAGGTCAAGACGCCGTGGTCGAGCGATTTGACTATTTGCTGGTGGCGACGGGCCGCCAGCCCAATCTGAACGCACTCGACCTGCACAACACATCGGCCATCCTCGATGACAAAGGCATGCCGCAGTACGACGCGCGTACCTTGCAGCTGGGATCAACGTCGATATTCATCGCCGGCGACGTCAATGGCGTCCTGCCGCTGCTGCACGAAGCCAGCGACGATGGACGCATTGCGGGCCAGAACGCCGCCGCTTACCCGCAGGTCGTCCCCGGCAAGCGGCGCGCGCCTTTCGCTATTGTTTTTTCTGACCCCCAACTGGCCGCGGTAGGCTTGCGGTTCAAAGACCTTCCCCAGCAAGGCGTGGTATTCGGCGAGGTGGATTTCACAGACCAGGGCAGGTCGCGCATCATGTTGAAAAACTACGGAAAGCTGCGTATCTATGCCAACCAGGAGGACGGGCGCCTGCTGGGTGCCGAGATGGCGGGACCAGCGGCTGAACATATTGCGCATCTTCTGGCATGGGCCGTACAGCAGGAACTGAGCATACACGCAATGCTCGATATGCCTTTCTATCACCCGGTCATCGAAGAGGGCTTGCGCACTGCATTGCGCCATGCAGCCCACGAATTGCTGACGTCAAAACTCGAACATGTTCGGGTCGAAGAAGAATGCGTCAATAACACTTGAGCGTCAGCGCCCGGGCAGTAAAGATCGAACGCTATTCGTCAACGCTTCGATCGATTCAGTATCGGCGGCCAGCATCCGTGCATGGCCTTCGGCGTCGAACATGTACACCCCGCGGCTGTGCGCGACTTCGTAGTTTTCCTTGTCGCTGCCAGAAGGCTTTTCTATCTGATAGGCCACTCGATACCGGCGGGCGAGGTCGGCGATCTGTTTTTCTGTTCCCGTCAAGCCTATGGCATTCTGATCGAATGCATTGACATAGGCCTGGAGGATCTCTGGCGTGTCGCGATGGGGATCCACGCTGATGAATAAGATTCGCACCTTGTCGGCATCGTCCTGAAGATTCGACATGACTTGGGAAAGTTGCGCCATCGTCGTAGGACAGATGTCGGGGCAGCTGGCATAGCCGAAAAACAGCATGACAATCTTGCCCTTGAAGGTTTTCTCGGTCACTGTTTTACCGCCCGCCGCCTCAAGAGTAAAGCGCAGGTCTGGCAGGAATCCGCGCACATTGTGTACCGGATTATCGGCAGCTTTCATCGGAGACACCATGGCGAACGCACAGGCCACGGCCATGATGTAGCGGAGGAAAAAACGCATTGCTGAAGCCTCTATGTGTTTACGTACGCCGGCGTCCGGCGACCTAATGTTCACCACTTTCAGTCATGCCGCTATGGCGCAGCAGGGCATCGATGGAAGGAGGGCGGCCTCTGAACGCCTGGAAGGATTCCGCGGCGGGTCGCGAGCCGCCAACCGCCAGAATTTCCTTGAGAAAACGCTGGCCTGTGGCGGCATTCAATGTTTCGCGTGTGTGGTCAGATGCCGTGATGGCACTCTCTTCAAATGCACCATAGACGTCGGCCGACAGTACTTCAGCCCATTTGTAGCTGTAGTAGCCGGCACCATACCCACCCGCGAACAGGTGCGAGAAGTTGTGCGGAAATCGGTGCCACGACGGAGGAAAGAGCACCGCAACCTCTTTACGGACGTCATCGAGGACATTGAGCACGGTTTGTATGGACATGCCTTGCGCCTGATGATGGATGCTCATATCGAACAGTGAGAACTCGACCTGTCGCAACGTTTGCATGCCGCTCTGGAAATTGCGTGCTGCCAGCAATTTATCGTAGAGTTCGCGGGGCAGTGGCTGGCCTGTTTCGATATGGGCCGACAAGCCGCGCACGACCGACCACTCCCAGCAGAAATTCTCCATGAACTGCGATGGTAGTTCAATGGCATCCCATTCGACACTCGCGAATGCCGCGGCCCCTGGTTCGTCGACTTGCGAAAGTAGCGCGTGCAGGGCATGGCCGCTTTCATGAAACAGTGTTATGACGTCGTCGTGCGTAAGCGACGCAGGCTTGCCGCCGCGAGGACGCGAAAAATTGCAGGTCAGGTAGACAACCGGCGTCTGTACACTGTTGGCCACCTTGCGGCGATTGCGTTCGCTATCCACCCATGCACCGCTTTGTTTACCTTGACGGGCGTACAGGTCGATATAGAGAGTGCCAAGCACCACGCCAGCATTGTCGCAGACCTCAAATGCCTTGGCGTCATCATGCCAGGTCGGGGCGTCAAATGGCAAAATGGTTACATCGAAGAGCTTGTTGATGACGTCAAACAGACCCTTGAGCACCTGGGGCTCGGTAAAGTACTGTTTTATCTCTTCCTCCGAGTAGGCATAGCGCTCTTCGCGCAATCGTTCGGAAACAAATGCGATATCCCAGGGTTCCAGTTCGAGCATCCCCAGCCGGTCACGGGCAAATGTCCGCAGCTCGTCGAGATCACGCGTTGCATACGGCTTAGCCTTGCGGGCAAGCTCGCGCAGAAATTCCAGCACTTGAGCGGCATTATCGGCCATGCGGGTTTCCAGCCGCAGCGCGGCGAAACTGCCGAATCCAAGCAGTGCGGCTTCTTCAGCCCGAAGTGCCAACAAGCGCTCGATCAGTGGAGAGTTGTCGAGCCTCGGCTCGCCTTGCTCCGAAGCGACCGTTGCATAGGCGCGATAGAGCTCTTGGCGCAAGCTGCGGTCCGTTGCATACTGCATCACTGGAATGTAGCAGGGCATCTTGAGTACAAGCTTCCAGCCGTCCAGGCCGTCGGCCTCCGCGGCAGATCTGGCTTCCTGGACAACATCGGCCGGTAGCCCGGCAAGCCGGGCTTCGTCGCGGACGTTGAGTGACCATTGGTCCACGCTGTCCAGCACGTTCTCGGAGAACTTCTGGGAAGCCTGTGCCTGAAGGTCGGAAATCTCGGCATAGCGCAGGCGCTGATCGCCCGCGAGTTCGACACCACTGAGTCGGAAATCGCGCAAGGCCAGGTCGATGACCCGCTGCCGCACAGGTGCGAGCTCGGCAAAGCTGGCGGAGGCCTTGATGCGTTTGTACTGATCATACAGGCCGGTATGAAGCCCGACCCAGGTGGAAAATTCGGTGACGAGTGGCAGGCATTGGTTATAAGCCGCTCGGAGTTCAGGCGTATTGACGACCGCGTTCAAGTGACCGGCCACTGACCATGCGCGCCACAACTTCTCAGAGGCGTCTTCCAGCGGCTCGACGATGCTGTCCCAGGTGGCGTCCAGCTCGGGGTCAGCAGCGCGGTCGACGGCCTGTCGCGTTTCGGCGATCAGTGCCGACACGGCAGGCTCTATGTGCGCCGGCTTGACGTGGGCATAGTCGATGAGCGAGGAAATGGGTGCCAACAGAGGATTTTCAGTCATTGTCAAATTCAGCATTAAATGTGTATGGCAGCGGCGCGGCGTTCCGCGGCCTCAACGGTATTGACCAGCAGCATGGCTATCGTCATGGGGCCGACACCACCTGGCACGGGTGTAATGGCTCCAGCGACGGTCTTGGCCGAGTCGAATTCCACATCGCCGACCAAGCGGCCATCGGCGCAGCGATTGATTCCAACGTCGATAACAACCGCACCTGGCTTGATCATATCGCCGGTCACAATGCCGGGTTTGCCGGTGGCCACGACCAACACATCGGCCCGTCTTGTCTGTGCACCAAGGTCGCGTGTCTTGGAATTGCACAACGTGACTGTGGCGCCGGCGGCCAGCAGCAGCATGGCCATGGGCTTGCCGACGATATTGCTGGCGCCGACGATAACCGCCTCGGCGCCACGCAGTGCGACATTTTCCGCCTCCAGCATCTTCATGATGCCGTAAGGCGTGCAAGGCCGAAAAAGCGGCTGGCCGGTCATCAATAGACCCGCGTTGCTGACGTGAAAGCCGTCAACATCCTTGTCAGCAGCGATGGCTTCGATAACCAGGCTGGCGTTCATGTGGGCGGGCAAGGGCAATTGCACCAGAATGCCATGGATGCTGCGGTCGGCATTGAGTTCCTGTACGACGTCGAGCAGCTCTCCCTCAGTGGTGTCCGCGGCCAGGCGGATGACCCGGGAATGCAGGCCTGCCTTGTCGCATGCGGCCGCCTTGTTGCGCACATAGACCTGTGAAGCCGGGTCATCGCCGACCAGGACGACGGCCAGGCCAGGTGTGATCCCTTGTTTCTTGAGAGCCAGCACCCGTTTCGACACTTCCGTTTTCACGGTATCGGAAAGCGCCTTTCCATCGATAAGACGCGCTGTCATATGACCCCTTCCGCTTTAGTCAGCGCGATTTTCATCAAGTCGGCAACAGTGGTGACTTCGAGCTTTTCCATGATGTTGGCGCGGTGTGCTTCGACGGTCTTGATGCTGATGTTCAAGTCGCCGGCAATCTGCTTATTCAGGCGGCCCGCCACAATGCGTTCGAGCACCTGCTGTTCGCGCGCGGTAAGACGACTGAGCACGGCCTGGTGATTCTTATGCGCCTGGGCCTGGCTGACTCGCTGTGTGGCCTGGTCCAGCATCCGGGCCACTATGGTTCGCAGATCGGTCTCATTGAACGGTTTCTCGAGGAAATCGACAGCACCTTTCTTCATGGTTGAAACAGCCATGGGCACATCGCCGTGACCGGTGATGAATACGATGGGCAAGGGTGCGCGCCGCGCGATTAGCTCTTCCTGCAGTTCCAGTCCACTCATTCCGGGCATGCGCACGTCGGCGATCAGGACGCCGACCTGATCCGGTTCATATGCATTAAGGAATTCTTCCGCACCGCTGAAGCTCCGTACCCGGTAGCCATTTGCTTCGAGCAGCCACCGCAGGGAATCGCGGACCGCCTCGTCGTCATCGACTATGAAGATGGTGCTCGGGGCTTGAGGTGTAGTCATGCATGCAACTCCTGGGTTTCCTCTGCGTCACGAGGCGCTTGTGGCGGCGCGCACGGCAGGGTAAAGCGAAAAATGGTGCCGCCTTCCGGATTGGAACTGGCCCAAAGCCGGCCGTGATGCGACTCGATGATAGTACGGCAGATGTTCAGTCCCATGCCCAGGCCTTCGGACTTGGTGCTGTAAAAAGGTTCGAAGAGGCGTTCAGGGTCGCGAAGGCCATGCCCGCGGTCGATGACGGCTATCTCGACCAGTGGATGCTGATCGGTGACAACGACATGAAGCACCCGGTACTCGCTGGATTCCATCGCTTCAACCCCGTTTTTAAGCAGATTGAGCAATACCTGTTCAATTAGGATGGGGTCGGCCATGACATTTGGCAAGGGCTCCGGCAAAATCTGGTCGATATCGATCTGGCGCTTGCGGGCATCGATCTCGGCGAAGCCAACGGCATTGTCCAGTATTTGGCTGACCGGGACAGACTGACGCCGAGGTTCGCTGCGCTTCACGAATTCGCGTATGCGACTGATGATTTTTCCAGCACGTTCTGCTTGTTGTGCTGCCTTTTCCAATGCCTCGAGGAGGCGCTCGGGCTGCGCATTGCCCGACTTGAGCATGGCGACGGCCCCCATGCTGTAGTTGCTGATCGCCGTCAGAGGCTGGTTCAACTCATGCGCCAACGAGGAAGCCATCTCGCCCATCGTGGTGAGTCGGCTGGTCAGCTGGATTTTTTCTTGTTGCACGCGCGAGTCTTCTTCATGCGTACGGCGCTCGGTGATGTCGCGCGCCACCTGGAGGCGAACGCGGCGCCCATCGGTCCAGGCCAGGATACGATGATGCACTTCGAACCAGCGCTGCGCCGATTCGGAAAAGATTTCGACCGTTTCATCTGTAAAGCGGCCGAGACGCCCACCCAGCAATTCGCCATGGCCGTTGGACTGTGCGCCAAAAAATCGTCGATAAGTACGGTTCGCGAAGAGCAGTTCAAGCCCTTCGGAGGTGTCAGCAACGACGGATATGGCGTCATCCAGGCCTTCGAGCACGGTCATGAAGCGTTCGTGGGCCGCCGTCAGCGCCTCGCGAATTCGTTTGGGTTCGGTGATGTCGGTCATGGACGTCATCCAGCCGATCTGCTCGCCATTGGGGTCGCGCAGTGGAGACACATACATGCGAGCGGTAAAGCGCGACCCGTCTCGACGTTGCGCCTCGACCTCCAGTCCGCTGCTGGGCGTGCGGCCCGACAGCAGCAGGTCTAGCGTTTCCTGGTGCTGAGCGTGTCGGCCGGGCAACCAATAAGGGAAGGGCGTGGTGCGCCCGATAAGATCGGCTTCATTCCAACCTATCATGCGGCAAAAGGCCGGATTCACATAGGCGATACGTCCGTGCATGTCGAAAACACGCATGCCGGTCGACATGGAATTTTCCATTGCGCGACGAAAGCCTGTTTCCGCAATGAGGGCCGCTTCGGCGGTTGTGCGAAAACGCGTGTAGCGCCACAAGGCCAGCAGACTGAGTACTATGACAAAGGACAGCGCCGCCACGACCATCAACAGGCGCTGTTGGCGCGTTTCCTGGTCTATCGTGACGAACATCACGCTATCGTTGTGCAGGCGCTGGAGCCAGATGAACGCGCCCATCACGCACAGGTAGAGGACCAGCACGATCACCGGCGTAAGCCAATAGAAACCGCGTCGCGTCGTACTCGCCTGGTCGTAGAACGTAGTCGGGATCAAGGATTTTTTGGAGTGACTCGCCATGGCTCTTCGGTTGTTGCACAGAATGCTTTCGGCATTTTAAACCGTAAGCGCGTTGTTAATATTTCACATTATGAAAAGTCATATCATAAAATGAAATATTGCTTGAACATATCACCGGTCTTTCCTAGAATTGAGTCCATTGCAGCATCTGGCTGCTCTGCATGCACGCGTCCGGGATCACCAGCTATCGGGTATAACGGGGACAACGATCAAGTGTTGTCAGTGTTCGAATCCATAATTTAAACAGGAGACACCCAATGTCCTCTCTTGACCCAATCAACGCACCGGCCGCTGTCGCCGATGATGCCGCACTAGAAACCCAGGAATGGCTGGAAGCACTGGAGGCGGTGTTGGACCGGGAGGGCCCGGAGCGTGCCCATTACCTGCTCGAACGCCTGGTCGATCTTGCGCGCCGTTCAGGTGCACACATTCCGTTTTCGCCCAACACGGCTTACGTCAACACCATACCGCCCGGGCTCGAGCCTCCACATCCTGGCAATCTGGTGCTGGAAGAACGCATCCGTTCGTATGTGCGCTGGAATGCCATGACCATGGTCGTCAAGGCAAATAGCCATAATCCGCCAGACGGCGGCGACCTGGGAGGACACATTGCATCGTTTGCATCGCTTGCCACCATGATAGGTTGCGGCCAGAATCACTTCTGGCACGCCGAAACCGAAGATCACGGCGGCGATCTGGTGTACTTCCAGGGTCACTCTTCCCCTGGCATTTATGGCCGCGCCTATCTTGAAGGGCGTTTGACCGAAGAACAGCTGGATAATTTTCGCCAGGAAGTCGACGGCAAAGGCTTGCCGTCTTACCCGCATCCCAAGTTGATGCCGGAGTTCTGGCAGTTCCCCACGGTCTCCATGGGGCTGGGCCCGCTCATGGCCATCTATCAGGCGCGCTTTCTGAAGTACTTGCACGCCCGCGGCCTCGCTGACACCAGCAAGCGCAAGGTATGGGTATTCTGCGGCGACGGTGAAATGGACGAGCCCGAATCGCTGGGGGCCATCAGCCTCGCTTCGCGTGAGAAGCTCGACAACCTGATTTTCGTGGTCAATTGCAATCTCCAGAGGCTTGACGGTCCGGTGCGTGGCAACGGAAAGATCATCCAGGAACTCGAAGGCGACTTCCGAGGCAGCGGCTGGAATGTGATCAAACTTATCTGGGGCGGCTATTGGGATCCCCTTCTGGCGCGCGACAAAGAAGGCATCTTGCGTCGCATCATGGAAGAATCCGTCGACGGCGAATACCAGGCTTATAAAGCCAATGACGGAAAATTCGTACGCGAACACTTCTTCGGCAAGCATCCCAAACTGCTTGAAATGGTCAGCCGCATGAGCGACGAAGACGTCTGGCGTCTGAATCGAGGCGGTCACGATCCCTATAAGGTATTTGCCGCGTTCGATGCCGCGTCCAAGCACAAGGGACAACCTACAGTCATCCTGGCCAAGACCATCAAAGGCTACGGCATGGGCCACGTGGGCCAGGCCAAGAATCCTACCCATCAGCAGAAAAAGCTGGACGTCGCCGCGGTTCGCGAATTTCGCGATCGTTTCAATATTCCGGTGCCTGACGACAAGCTTGAAGATCTGCCGTATTTCAAACCGGCCGACGACTCACCTGAAATGAAATATCTGCATGAGCGCCGCGAGGCGCTTGGCGGTTATCTCCCGCGGCGTCGAGCAAAGGCGGACGAGCATCTGATGGCTCCGAAACTTGAGGTCTTCAAGGCCGTGCTCGAACCGACGGCCGAGGGTCGCGAAATATCAACCACGCAAGCATTTGTTCGAATCCTGAATCAGATTCTGCGGGACAAGGATCTCAGCTCGCGTGTCGTGCCAATTCTTGCTGATGAATCCCGTACTTTCGGCATGGAAGGTTTGTTCCGCCAAATCGGCATTTATGCGCCTGAAGGTCAAAAATATACGCCTGTCGATAAAGACCAGGTCATGTACTACCGTGAGACGGAAAACGGGCAGTTGTTGCAGGAAGGCATCAACGAGGCTGGCGCATTCAGCTCGTGGATAGCGGCCGCGACGTCGTATTCCACCAATAACCGGATCATGATTCCGTTTTTCATCTATTACTCAATGTTCGGTTTCCAGCGCATCGGCGACCTCGCCTGGGCCGCGGGCGACATGCAGGCGCGCGGGTTCCTGCTGGGCGGTACTGCAGGACGCACGACGCTAAACGGTGAAGGTCTGCAGCACGAAGATGGCCACAGTCACATCATGTCGTCGCTCATTCCGAATTGCGTTTCCTACGACCCCACTTTCGGCCATGAACTTGCCGTCATCATCCAGGATGGACTGCGCCGGATGGTCGAAAACCAGGAGAGCGTGTATTACTACATCACGGTAATGAACGAGAATTATCCCCAGCCGGGGCTTACTGCTGGTGACGAACAGGGCATTATCCGCGGCATGTACAAATTCAAGTCGGTGGGAGACAGCAAGCTGCGCGTCCAGCTGATGGGCTCAGGCACTATCCTGCGCGAGGTGCTCGCCGCCCAAGACATACTCGAGAGCGATTGGGGCGTAGGGTCCGACGTCTGGAGCGTGACCAGCTTCACTGAATTGCGTCGTGACGGACTCGATTGCGAGCGCCATAACTTGCTTCATCCGGAAGACACCGCTCAGCAGGTTTCGTATGTCAGCCAGCAGCTCCAGGATACGACGGGTCCGATCGTGGTCTCTACCGACTATGTCAAGGCCTATGGTGACCAGATCCGTCCATTCATACCCAAGGGCCGCGATTTCCGGGTGCTGGGTACCGACGGATTCGGGCGTTCCGATTTCCGATACAAGCTGCGCGAACATTTCGAGATAAACCGGCATTTTGTCGTTCTGGCAGCATTGCGCGGACTGGCCGACGAGGGCCAACTGCCATTGGCCAAAGTGGCTGAGGCCATCAAGAAATATGGAATCAATCCTGAAAAAGCCAATCCGCATCACGCCTGAGCGAGGACGACAAAATGAGCAATAACACCGAAATCAAGGTTCCCGATATTGGCGACGTCAGTGAAGTTGATGTAATCGAAATATTGGTGGCCGAAGGCGACACCATTGCGAAGGACCAAAGTCTGATTACTGTCGAATCCGACAAGGCGTCGATGGAAATACCGGCATCACACGCAGGTTTGGTCAAGGCCATCAAGGTCAAGACTGGTGACAAGGTCAAGGAAGGCTCGGTCATACTTGAACTCGAAATTTCGGACGCCGCGAAAGCACCTCCACCGCCTGCCAAGGAAGCTTCGCCAGCAGCCGCGCCGGCCGCTGCTGAACAGGCGGCGCCCGAACCGCCACCAGCCGAAACAAAGGCGGACAAGGAAAGCAACGACGTTGGACACCAAGGCCCGGTCACTGTTGTGGTGCCCGATATCGGCGATACCAACGATGTCGAAGTCATCGAAATTATGGTGGCAGTCGGCGACACCGTGACCGCTGAACAAAGTCTTATCACGGTCGAATCTGACAAGGCTTCCATGGAGGTTCCGTCCTCGCATGCCGGCGTGGTGACCGCAATCAAAGTCAAGTTGGGCGACAAAGTAAACAAGGGCTCTGAAATTCTGGAATTGCGCAGCAGTGAATCTCCCGCCGCCGCCAAACCGGTCAAAGCGGTGGAACCGGTCCAGGCCGCAAACACTGACGCCGGTGCTGCGCAACAGTCCAGCGCGACGTCGCAGGCACCTTCATCCGAACGCGACAGCTCGGCAAGCCTCGCTTCCGTACCGCCGGAAAGGCATTCTCCTACCGAGGCTTTTGCCGACGTCGATCTGCCTTTGCGAAATCTGCCGCATGCCTCTCCGTCTGTGCGCAAATTCGCGCGCGAGCTGGGTGTCAACCTGACCAAAGTGAACGGCTCGGGCGATAAAAACCGCATAACGGCCGACGATGTGCGCGGTTTTGTCAAACAGGCGCTGGCGTCAGGTGGAGCCCCAATGCTCAGTGCAGCGGCTGGCGCCGAAGGAGGATTCAGCGTCCTGCCGTGGCCTAAAGTCGATTTTGCCAAGTTCGGCTCCATCGAAGCCAAGCCTTTATCCCGCATAAAGCGAATATCGGGCGCCAATCTGCAACGAAACTGGGTGATGATTCCTCATGTCACCAATAACGATCTGGCCGATATCACCGACCTTGAAACGTTGCGCCAAACGCTGAATCAGGAAAACCAGAAATCCGGCATCAAGGTGACCATGCTGGCGTTCCTGATCAAGGCAGTTGTCGCGGCACTCAAGAAGTTCCCCGAATTCAATGCGTCCATCGAGGGCGAAAACCTCATACTCAAGCAGTACTACCATATCGGTTTTGCCGCCGATACACCCAACGGCCTGATGGTGCCAGTAATACGCGATGCCGACAAGAAAGGTATTTTCGATATTGCCGCCCAAACCTCCGAACTGGCCAAGCTTGCCCGCGACGGCAAATTGTCGCCAGCACAGATGCAAGGCGGCTGCTTCTCGATTTCATCATTGGGCGGCATAGGTGGCACGTCATTCACGCCCATCATCAATGCACCCGAAGTAGCAATCCTTGGTGTATCGCGGTCGTCGCACCAGCCGGTCTGGGATGGCAAGCAATTCCAGGCGCGACTGATGTTGCCCCTGTCGCTTTCCTATGACCACCGCGTGATCGATGGTGCCGCGGCCGCCCGCTTTAATGCTTACCTGGGCAGCTTGCTGGCCGACTTCCGGCGCATTGCGCTATAGGAGCCCGACATGAGCACAATTGAATTGAACGTGCCCGATATCGGCGACGTTGCGGAAGTGGCAGTTATCGAAGTCATGGTTGCAGTTGGTGATACCATCAGCAAGGAGCAGAGCCTTATCACTGTAGAGTCCGACAAGGCCTCTATGGAGATTCCTGCTGAAAAGGCGGGGGTCGTGAAAGCCCTGTTGGTAAAGGTGGGCGACAAAGTCACCAAGGGCACTCCGATACTCCAGATTGAAGCCAGCCAGGAGGTCTCTGCCGAGCAAGTCAAACCAGCCCGGCCCGAGGCAGCATCGGTCGACAGCGCCGATGTCGCCGCCGCCACACCTGCACCAGCCAGTTATTCGGGGTCCACAGACGCGGAGTATGACGTCCTGGTGCTGGGCGCCGGCCCTGGTGGATATTCGGCTGCCTTTCGCGCCGCCGATCTCGGCCTCAAGGTCGTGCTGATCGAACGTTACGCCACGCTGGGCGGTGTATGTCTGAACGTCGGGTGCATACCCTCCAAGGCATTGCTTCATACCGCGGCGGTGCTCGAGGAAGCCAAGTCCTTGTCGGCGCACGGAATTTCGTTTGGCGAACCCAAGATCGACCTAGATGCGGTGCGAGCCTATAAAGATGGCGTCGTATCAAAGCTTACGGGCGGTTTGGCAGGAATGGCACGCGCTCGAAAGGTGACCGTGGTGACGGGCGTAGGGCAGTTTGTGGATGCACAACATGTGTCGGTTCAAGATGACAAGGGCCAGAGCCAGACGATAAAATTCGGCTCGGCCATCATTGCCGCCGGTAGCCAGTCCGTCAAGCTGCCGTTTTTGCCTGCTGACAGCCGTGTCGTCGACTCCACAGGCGCTTTGCTGCTCTCCAGCATACCGAAAAAAATGTTGATCGTCGGCGGCGGCATTATCGGCCTCGAAATGGGTACGGTGTATTCTGCGCTCGGCACGCGGCTGGATGTCGTCGAGATGCAAAGTGGATTGATGCAGGGTGCAGACCGCGACTTGGTCAAAGTCTGGGAAAAGATGAATGCCGGTAGATTCGACAACATCATGCTGGACACGAAGACAGTGGGTGCGCAAGCCCGCGAAGACGGTATCTGGGTGAGCTTCGAAGGCAAGAACGCCCCTAGCGCGGCGCAACGCTACGATCTCGTTTTGCAGGCGGTGGGCCGAGTGCCCAACGGCAAGAAAATCGCCGCCGACAAGGCCGGAGTTGCCGTCACCGAGCGCGGTTTCATCGAAGTCGACAGGCAGATGCGTACCAACGTCTCGCACATCTATGCGATCGGCGATATTGTCGGACAGCCTATGCTGGCACATAAAGCGGTTCACGAGGGACATGTGGCCGCTGAAGCCATTGCCGGGCAGAAAAGTTTCTTTGACGCCCGGGTTATACCATCGGTCGCTTACACCGATCCGGAAGTGGCCTGGGTAGGACTGACCGAAGATGAAGCCAAGAGTCAGGGCATCGCCGTCGAACGCGGCGTCTTTCCCTGGGCCGCATCGGGACGTGCCATTGCCAATGGCCGTGATGAAGGATTTACGAAACTATTGTTCGACGCGACCACCCACCGCGTGCTGGGCGGCGCTATTGTGGGTACCCACGCGGGCGATCTTATCGGAGAAGTGGCGCTCGCGATCGAAATGGGCGCCGATGCGGTCGACATTGGCAAGACCATTCATCCTCATCCCACTCTTGGGGAGTCCATCGGAATGGCGGCCGAAGTGGCGGAGGGCAGTTGTACCGACCTTCCTCCACCGCGGCGCACCGGGAAATAAGCCTTTCTCCGTCTGGCCTTGTCTGCCGTTCGTGGCCCACCAGCTACTATACGGACGGCATGCACCGGCCAGGCGTACCGCTTTATCGCCGTTGATGGCGAGCCAGTCTAATACAGCACAAATGCTACTATTGGTGCCTGCCGTCAGCACTTCTATAAGCGTTCATCATGTCTCGTCTCGTACCCAGCGCAACCGCAACACTGCAGGACTGGTTGGCTTATCTGGAAACCCTACACCGCCATCCCATCGAACTTGGCCTCGAGCGCATCGGCGCCGTCGCTGCCAAGTTCGAACTGACGTATCCCTACGTGAAGATAACCGTGGGCGGCACCAATGGTAAAGGGTCAACCTGCGCCATGCTCGAAGCCATCCTGCTGGCGTCGGGCTATAAGGTAGGTCTGTATACGTCGCCTCACCTGATCGACTTCAACGAGCGTATCCGGATTAATGGCGAACTGGCTACCGACCACCAAATTATCGAGCAATTCCAGCGAATCGAATCCGGCCGGGGTGATATTACGCTCAGCTACTTCGAATACACCACCTTGGCCGCCTTCATGCTGTTCGAGAAGCATGGCCTGGATGTTGCGGTGCTTGAAGTCGGCCTTGGCGGCCGCCTGGATGCCGTCAACATGGTTGATGCCGACTGTGCCATAGTTACCAGTGTCGATCTCGATCACACCGATTACCTGGGTGATACCCGCGAGAAAATCGGTTGGGAAAAGGCTCATATTTTCAGAGCGGGGCGTCCGGCCATCTGTGCCGACCCGGTTCCACCGCAATCGCTGGTCGACTACGCGGGTGAAATCGGCGCCGATCTGTGGTTATTCGGCAAAGACTTCAACTATTCCGGCGACCGTCTGCAATGGGCTTATGGAGGTCGTTCGCAACGGCGCAGCGGCATGGCATATCCCGCCCTACGAGGCGCGAATCAGTTGTTGAACGCCTCGGCGGCACTGGCTGCCATTGAAGCGTTGCGCCCGCAGCTTGCGGTACCCCAGCAGGCGGTACGTATCGGACTGGCGCAGGTATCGCTACCGGGTCGACTGCAAATTCTTCCCGGGACGCCCGCCATCATTCTTGATGTCGCCCATAATCCGCATGCGGCAGCGGCCCTGGGACAGAACCTGGACGGCATGTCGTATTTCCCGTCAACACATGCCGTGGTGGGCATGTTGAGCGACAAAGACGTGGCCGGAGTCATCGCCAAGCTCGCCAGCAGGGTCACCCACTGGTACTGCGCCGGCCTTGAAGGTCCACGTGGCATGTCCGGCGAAGACCTGGCAGCCATCGTGCGGCAAGTGATCGCCACTCGGGCGGGAAAAGAGTCGCTCGAGACACTGAGCCGCGAGGTCGTGCGTAATCGGCAACCGTCCACCGTTGAGGCGCCTAACAAGCCGGGCGTGCGCACCGTCGCTGTCACACCTCCGGCCGCCAGGCCGGTGGTGGTGACAAGTTTTGACACCCCCGTTCAGGCGTTTACAGAAGCTCGTAAACAGGCCACCGACAATGATAGAATTCTCGTATTCGGTTCTTTTTCCACAGTTGGTCCGGTGCTCAACGAGCTGGGACGAAAAGTCATATAGTTCAACCGGCCATCTCGCCGGGATTGTTCACCAAAATAGGTTTTTGCTCCATGGGATTGTTCTCTCGTAACGAATCAGCCACTGGCTCCGGGCGGCGTTCCTCTCAATCCAGCGAGGCCCAGGCCGGCGAATTGCGCGCACGCGCACGACGCAGGCTGGTGGGTGCCTTGGCGCTGGTGCTGGCGGCGGTCATCGTAGTGCCCATGCTGTTCGATGACCCTGTGCCGCCGGAACAACCAAGCACGCCTGTCGTCATTCCCGCCATTGTGCCGCCTGCGGCTCCCGACACCACAATCGCCCTGGCTCCCGAGCCAGCCGATCCGGCTTCGTCCGATAATGAAACGTTGCCCCCTGACACCCCGCTAGCGGTGGATCCAGCATCCGATGTCAACGCGGCAGCTTCGGCCACCACGCCGTCGACTGCGCCCGATACAGGTACGACTGGCGAGCGCAGCCCAGAGCAGGTAGAAGCACCAGCCAAGCCAGCGCCGGCCGCGAAACCAAAGCCGACTGAAAAGCCCGCCTCCAAATCGGAAGCGAAACCGGCATCCGAACGCACTGACGACGGATCTGTGGCAATAGCGTTGCTGGAAGGGCGCACTCCAGCCAAGAAAGCGCCAGCACCAGCTGCAAAGGGTAATTTCACTCTGCAAATCGCCGCGTACGGAAACGACCAGGATGCCCAGACTCGTCGGGAACGTCTCATTGCTTCCGGGGTAACCAACGCCTATGTCGAAAGTGCCGTGTCGGGCGGAAAAAGCACGTACCGATTGCGTGTGGGACCTTTCCCGACGCGGGACGCCGCACAGGCCGCTCAGGCCCGTTTACGCGCACTGGGTTACGACAACGGATTCATCTCGACTAAGTGACCAGTTTCGACTATATCGTGCTGGCCATTCTGGGCGTGTCGGCACTGCTGGGGCTGATGCGAGGCCTCATCAAGGAAGTACTTTCTCTCATTGCCTATGTCGTTGCCTTCTTGGCCGGCATCTGGTGGGGTCCCACCGTATCCGTATGGTTGACCCCGTACCTCGATAATTCATTGCTCCGTACCGGCCTGGCCTACGGAGCTGTATTCATTATTGTGCTACTGCTGGTCGGCCTGGTGAATATCACCTTGAGCACGCTGATCCAGAAGACCGGGCTTACGCCAGCCGACCACGGTCTGGGAGCCTTGTTTGGCTTGATGCGTGGCTCGCTGGTCGTGCTGGTGCTGGTCGCACTGGCGGGCTATACCGAATTGCCAAAAGAACCATGGTGGCAGGGTGCCAGGCTGTCGGCTGCGACGGTCTCGGCCGTGCAGCAATTGAAACTCCTCTTGCCGCCGTCGCTGGCGTCTTGGTTACCGTATTGATCGTATTCACAGGAATATCAAAATGTGTGGAATAGTTGGAGTGGTCGGATCCGGCCCGGTGAATCAGCTGATTTACGACAGCTTGCTGTTGCTTCAGCACCGCGGCCAAGATGCCGCCGGCATTGCCACCTCGCATGACCAATTCTTTAATATGTATAAGGCGCATGGCTTGGTGCGCGATGTCTTCCGCACTCGCAATATGCGGTCGTTGCCGGGTAATAGCGGCTTGGGGCAAGTGAGGTATCCCACGGCGGGATCCAGCGACAGCGTCGATGAGGCACAGCCTTTCTATGTCAATGCCCCGTTCGGGATCACCTTCGTTCACAATGGCAACCTGACCAACTGGCGTGAATTGCGCGAAGCCCTGTTCAGGGTGGATCGCCGCCATATCAATACCAACTCCGACTCCGAAGTACTGCTGAACGTTTTTGCGCATGAGCTGCAGCTTGCCGCCAACGGTGGATCCCTTGACGAAGACGCCATCTTTGCGGCCGTGTCCTCGGTGCATCGGCGTGCAAAAGGCGCCTATGGAGTCATTGCACAGATTGCCAACTATGGCATGGTCGCATTTCGCGATCCATTCGGCATCCGTCCTCTGTGCCTGGGATCTATTCAAACCGACAGCGGCACTGAATGGATGGTTGCGTCGGAGTCAGTGGCCCTGACCGGCTGCGGATTCACCTTGGTGCGCGACGTTGCGCCGGGCGAGGCCATATTCATCGATCTGGATGGCAATATGGTCAGTCGCCAGTGTGCCGAACACACTTCGCTTACTCCTTGTGTCTTCGAGTATGTCTACTTCGCACGGCCCGATTCGCTGATGGACAAGGTCTCCATCTACGATGCCCGTCTGAATATGGGTGAATATCTGGGCGACAACGTAGCCAAGGCCTTGCGGCTTGGCGAAATCGATGTCGTCATGCCCATACCCGATTCCTCACGCCCGTCCGCCATGCAGCTGGCTGCCCGGCTCGATCTGAGCTACCGTGAAGGCTTCATCAAGAACCGCTACATCGGCCGGACCTTCATCATGCCCGGACAGGCGGTGCGCAAGAAGTCGGTACGCCAGAAGCTCAGCGCCATCGATATGGAATTTCGAGGCAAGAACGTATTGCTGGTCGATGATTCCATCGTCCGGGGAACGACCAGCCGAGAGATCGTCGATATGGCGCGTGCCGCGGGAGCCAACAAGGTCTTTTTCGCGTCGGCCGCACCGGCGGTGCGTTTCCCCAACGTGTACGGTATCGATATGCCCACCCAGACGGAATTGATCGCGACCGGGCGGGACACCGATGAGGTGGCACGCGAGATAGGGGCGGATGGCCTGGTGTATCAGGAATTGGCCGATCTGGAGCAATCCATCCGGGACTTGAATCCGGACATGCGTGAGTTTGAATCCTCATGTTTCAATGGCCGCTACGTGACTGGCGATATCGATGCCGCTTACCTGGATCGCCTGAGCCTTACACGCGGCTTGCGGCCAGTTGCTGGGGAAATGGCCACGAGCAACGAGGAGCAGTAAGGCGCATTCCGTGCATATCGATGCTGGCCCCGTATACGCGGAGGATCCGGTGCCGCCCGCCGCGCAGGCAGCCAGTGCAGGGACTACAGTGCTTCAGTACATATGCTGGCCGCCATTCATGGCGATGTTGGCTCCGGTCATGAATGCCGCCGGCTCGCTGCAAATGAACGCGACCAATGCCGCGATCTCGGATGGTTGCCCAAGGCGGCCGACCGGAATCTGCGGAATAACCTGTGATTCGAGCACGTCCTTGGAAACCTTGGCCACCATCGCGCTATCCAGATAGCCTGGCGAAACAGTATTTACGGTTACGCCCTTGCGCGCCACCTCCAGTGCCAACGACTTGGTGAAGCCGTAAATGCCTGATTTCGCCGCTGAATAATTGCTCTGGCCAAAAGCACCCTTGCTGCCGTTGACTGAAGAAATATTCACGATGCGACCCCAGCCGCGTTGGACCATGGCCTCGCAGAAGGGCTTCGTCATGTTGAACACCGAATCAAGGTTGGTGCGCATGACAATGTCCCAGTCGACCCGGGACAGCTTGCGCAGTGTGGAGTCGCGGGTGATGCCGGCATTGTTGATCAGGATGTCGACTTGGTGTCCGTCACCGTGGATACGGTCAGCGCATGCCGCGCAGGAGTCGTAGTCGGCAACATCGACCGGGTACGCCGTGTAGTGGTATCCAGCCTTGGCCTGCGCCTCCAGCCAGCCCTTTACATCCTGACGGCCAAGGGAGTGGGTCAGCATTACAGTATTGCCCGCGTCGTGAAGGGCCTGGGCGATGGCGGACCCGAGGCAACCCAGGCCGCCAGTGATGAGCGCAGTGCGAGTGATGGACATGATGGTGTTCCTTTATTTTTCCAGTACATAGCGGCCAGGCGCCGGGCCGATTGCGGCATAACCCTGTTTGGATGCGCCCATGCCCGGAGGTGTAACGGGTGCCGACGAGCGCTCCTTGAGCCACGCTATCCAGGCAGGCCACCATGAACCCGCTTGTTCTGGGGCCGTTGCCAGCCATTCATCGGGCCCGAGGTAGCTGTCGCAGGCGCGGCGAGTGAGGCTCTGGAATTTACGGTGATGGTGTCCCGGCTCGTTGACCACGCCAGCGTTATGGCCGCCGTTGGTCAGGACAAAAGTGATTTCCGTCGGAGTAAGCAGGTGGATCTTGTATACCGACCGCCATGGGGCAACGTGATCTGTGGTCGTGCCCAGGCAGAATACGGGAACGCGGATATCAGTCACGGCCACTGGTTTTCCATCTACCGGATAGCGGCCTTCCGCCAGGTCGTTGTCCAGGAAGAGGCGTCGCAGATATTGCGAGTGCATCCGCGCCGGCATGCGGGTGGCGTCAGCATTCCAGGCCATCAGGTCGGTCATGGGCTGGCGTTCGCCCAGCATATAGGTATCCACCAGATGCGACCAAATCAGGTAGTCTGAACGCAACAGCTGGAATGCGCCGGCCATCTGTTCGGTGGTCAGGTAGCCGGTATCTGTCATCTGGGCTTCCAGCAAGGCCACTTGGCTGGGGTCTATGAACAGGGATAGGTCTCCCGGCTCGCTGAAGTCGGTCTGCGCCGCCAGCATGGTGATCGAGGCCAGGCGATCGTCATGGTCGCGCGCCATGGCGGCGGCGGCAATGCTCAGCAGCGTGCCTCCCAGGCAATAGCCCAAGGCGTGCACCTTGCGCTTGGGCACGACCGCATTGACGGCGGCGAGCGCGGCGTGGAAACCGCGGGAAAGGTAGTCGTCCATACCCAGATCGCGCTCGGCGACGCCCGGGTTCTTCCAGGAGACACAGAACACCGTATGGCCTTGACCGACAAGGTATTTGATCAGCGAGTTGTGTGGCGAAAGGTCTAGAATGTAATACTTCATGATCCAGGCTGGAATGATCAGCACCGGTTCTGGATGCACTTGCTCAGTCGTTGGTGTGTATTGGATCAGCTCCATCAGGTCATTTTTGAGTATGACCTGGCCTGGAGTCGCAGCCAAATCACGACCCACCTCAAAACATTCCATGCCAAACTTAGCGGCGCCCCTGGCCTGGCGCATTATGTCGTCCACCGCATAGAGACCCCCGCGCACGAGATTAACGCCTCCTTCCTGGAGGGTTCGACGCACGATTTCAGGATTGGTAACGGTAAAATTGCGAGGTGAAAACAGTTTCAGCAACTCTTGGGCAGCGAAGCCGACTACCTTGGCGTGGTGAGGCGAAACACCGTATACATCAGTGGTCGCGGCTTGCCACCACTGTTCGGACAGCAGATAGGATTGATGCAGAAAACTATAAGGCCAGGCATGCCATCCTGGTGCGTCGAAACGCCAGTCGGACTTAGGCGCATTGACGGGGACAGGAGGTAGCTCGGGTGCACCCGTCATCCGGGTCAGGCGGGTAACGGCGTTGCCCTCCATGTATTGGGACAGCAACAGGCTTTGGCTTATCGCGAGTTGCAGGAGCTCCAGGCGCTTGCCCGGCGCAGCCGCAAGGTGGGTCACCCAGTCGATGTAGCTCAGCAACAGCAGTGTGGGTGACACCGAGGAGGTAACACGTGCGACTGCACCGTGTAGCCGCTGATCCATCTGCGCGGTGGCATTGGCGGGGAAAAGGGAATGAACATTCATGTTTGGTTTCCAGTATGTACGATGGCGCCGCGGCGTTCCCGGAAAAACCTCAAAAGCAGTTTTTCAAGTTCGGAGCATATGAACACAAGCACCCCTACGGCCAGGACCTTCAGCCATCCAACTAGCGTCAAATCGGACGATCCGAATATGGCCTGCATGAACGGTGCATGGGTATATAAGAGTTGCAGAACCGCGCAGGCGGCGATAGCCCAAAGCACATAGGGATTTCCGGTGAGGCCCTCGCGCGTCAGCACTGATCTGGTGATACGCCGGCTGCAGAGCAGATAGAACATTTCACTGACGACCACGGCGTTCACTGCCATAGTACGAGCTTGCGCCATGGTGGCGCCGACGCTCAATTCCCAGAGAAAAAGCCCAAGTCCTCCGGTCATCATCAACAAGGACACGAAAACGATGCGCCATATGAAGAAAGCCGACAGCAGGGGAGCTTGGGGCGGTCGCGGCCGTCTGCGCATTATGCCGTGCTCGGGGGGTTCGAACGCCAGGGCAAGGCCCAGCGAGCCAGCCGTTGCCATATTTATCCAGAGCACCTGCGCCGGTGTCAGAGGTAGGGCGATACCCGCGAAAAGCGCGGCGATGACGATCAAGGCTTCCCCACCGTTGGTCGGAAGCATGAAAAGAATGAACTTCCTGATATTGTCGTAGACGGCGCGACCTTCGCGCACGGCAATTGCAATGGTCGCGAAATTGTCGTCGGCAAGCACCATGTCCGATGCCTGCCGTGCCGCCTCGGTGCCTTTCAGGCCCATCGATATGCCCACATCCGCGCGCTTCAGGGCGGGCGCGTCATTGACGCCGTCGCCTGTCATGGCGACCACCTGGCCGTCAGCCTGCAGAGCCTGGACCAGGCGAAGCTTGTGTTCCGGACTCGCCCGCGCGAAGATATCAATATCATGGACCACCCGGCGAAGCGCGGCATCATCCATGAGCGCGATTTCCGCGCCGGTCATGGCGGGCTTGCCGACCCCTATGTTCAATTGTGCACCGATGGCCCGGGCCGTATCGACGTGGTCGCCGGTGATCATCTTGACGCGTATCCCGGCCTGGTGACACGCATGCACGGATTTGACCGCTTCTTCGCGCGGCAGGTCCACAATGCCTACCAAAGCCAGCAGCGTAAATCCTTCCTGGATGTCATCATTTGCGTTCAGGAAAAGCTGGCTGGACCCGGCACCTTTGGATGCCAGGGCAAGTACACGCAATCCACGTGCTGCGATATCCGTGGCCATACGCCGCCAATAATCGACTTGGATCGGCGCCTTGCCCGCGTCGGTTAATTGCCATTCGCAGAGTTCGATTATTTGCTCGGGCGCTCCCTTGGCGACTATCCACGAATCGCCTTGCGCGTCGCGATGCAGTGTAGCCATATAGCGGTTGGCTGACTCGAAAGGAATGGAGTCCAGCCGCGGCATGACAGCATTTTCCGACTCTGGCACCAAGCCCGCCTTATGGCCTAGCGTGAGCAACGCCACTTCGGTGGGATCGCCCGCCGGCAGCCAATGCTCGCCGTCCTGGCGCAAGCTGGCGTCGTTACATAGAACCCCTGCCCGAATGGCAGGCGCCAGCACTGGGTGAGTGGCTGCATCGGCGGGGTCGGTCCCGCTACTGAAATTGCCTGCGCTGCCATAACCAACGCCACTGACATTGAACTCACACCCGGCGCAAACCACCCTTTGTACGGTCATTTCGTTGCGTGTCAGGGTGCCGGTCTTATCGGTGCAGATCACGGTGACCGAACCCAGAGTCTCGACTGCCGGCAGGCGGCGGACTATGGCATTTTGCCGGGCCATCCGCTGCACGCCGAGCGCCAGGGTGACGGTCATGATTGCAGGAAGTCCCTCCGGGATTGCCGAGGCCACGAGCGCCACCACCATCATGAACATGGCAACCACGGACTCGCCTCGCGCCAGCGTGCCGAACACGAAGACCAGCACGCCAATAGCCAGTATGACCAAGGCGAGCCAGTACGAAAATCGGTTGATCTGGCGCATCAGCGGGGTCGTGACGCTTTGGATCCCCGCCAACAATTGATCTATCCTTCCTATCTCAGTGTTCGCCCCGGTGGCAACGACTATTCCATGAGCCTGGCCAGTCAGGGCAACGGTACCCATGAACGCCATGCAGTAACGATCGCCCAACGGCGCATCGGCCGCGACGGCTTCTATACCTTTTTCGACCGGCAGCGATTCCCCCGTGAGCGCGGCCTCTTCAACGTGAAAGTCCTTGGCGGCGATAAGACGCAAATCGGCGGGAATGCGGTCGCCGGGATTGATCACGACCAAGTCTCCGCGCGTCAACAAACTGGCATCGATTTCATAGCGGCGACCATTGCGGATCACCGTGGCGCGCGGCGCCAGCATGGTGTGTATGGCATCCAGCGCCGATTCTGCCTTACCCTCCTGTATAAAGCCGATAACGGCATTGAGCACGACGGCCGCCAGCAGGACACCCGTATCCACCCACTGCCCCAGGATCGCCGTTATCGCCGATGCCGCCATCATCACATAGAGCAATATATTGTGAAATTGTCCCAACAGGCGGCGCAGGGGTCCACGCCGTTTGGACGGCGCCAGTTGGTTGAGTCCATGCATCGCCAGGCGGGCCCGGGCTTCATCTTCCTGCAAGCCGCTGGCGCTGGAGCGGGTGCTCTCCAGGAGGTCGTATACGGGAACGGCGTGCCACATGATCTCGGCGGGTGGCTGCGCTATGTTGCGGCGACGTGTCATTGAGCAATTCCGGGTCTTTTATCGTTAAAGACAGGGCACTGGGACAGGAAGCAACTGGATTTGAGGGCAAACCGCCAAGGCGGGCCGTTGCTCATGCTTTGCTACGGTTGCTACGATATATATGATCGCATAGCATTTCCACGAAGATCTCACCCTTTCGTAGGGCACCTCCGATTATTTGATATAAATCAATCGATCGAAGCGCATACGACGAAATCGGATGCACATCGTGATAAAGTCAAACACTGACACTGATCGGAATGCTGATGCGCCCACCCGACATGTTGTGCTACCGATTTCAGACCATTTCATCGTATTTCCGCAACACACGGGTGTCGAGGGGGCGGCGCGTCGGTGTCCGGGGAAGCGCCACGGCGACTCCGGCTGTAGCCGGGCCACCCGAGATATGAATAAGGCATCCGTCATTGCCATGCTCAAGAAGAAAATGCCGATCATCGCCTTGGCCTTGACTGTACTGATAGCCGTGGGCGCCTACTACTGGAGCAACTTGCGCGTTACCGGTCCTGGAGACGGCTTCATCGGCGGCAATGGGCGCATCGAAGCCACCGAAGTCGACGTTTCCACCAAAATGGCGGGGCGTGTCCATGACATCATAGTGAACGAAGGCAGCTTCGTGAAGGCCGGAGAACCCCTGGCCTATATGCAGATCGATGTCTTGCGAGCTCAACTGGCCGAAGCACAGGCCAAGCTAATGCAAGCCGGCAATAATGTCAGCACGGCACGGGCACAGGTCGCCGCTCGCATGAGTGAGCATGTGGCAGCCTTGGCGCTTATTGCGCAGCGGGAAAGCGACCTGCTGGCGGCCAGGCAGCGCCTCGCGCGTTCAGAGACGCTTTCATCCAGGGGAGCCGTTCCGCGGCAGACATTGGACGACGATCGCGCCGGCGTGCGCGCCGCTCAAGCGGTGCTGGCGGCCGCCAAGGCGCAGGCGGCGGCCGCACAGGCCGGCATTGATGCCGCCAAGGCCCAGGTAGTGAGCGCAGGCTCGGCGGTCACTGCGGCTGAGGCCACTGTGGCCCTGGTTCAGGCCGATATCGACGACAGCGTGCTCAGGGCGCCGCGCGATGGAAGGGTGCAGTACCGGATCGCGCAACCTGGAGAGGTACTCGGCAACGGCGGCAAGGTCCTCAACATCATCGATCTTAGCGATGTCTACATGACCTTTTTCCTGCCTGAAACGGTTGCAGGCAGGGTGGCGCTGGGCAGCGAGGTTCGTCTAGTGCTCGATGCCGCGCCGCAGTATGTGATTCCGGCCAAGGTATCCTATGTCGCCAGTACTGCACAGTTCACCCCAAAAACAGTTGAAACCGCCAGCGAACGACAGAAGCTGATGTTTCGAATCAAGGCGCGGATCGATCGCGATCTCTTGAAGAAGCATTTGGAACAGGTAAAGACCGGACTGCCGGGCATGGCATGGCTGCGCCTTGACGCCCGGCTTCCCTGGCCGCCCGAACTTGCGCTTAACGTTCCCGAGTGATCATGGTCGCCACGGCAGCAAGCCTGAGAGGGGTCAGTTTGCGTTACGGCAAGACGCTGGCCTTGGACAATATCAGCCTGGACCTGCCGGCGGGCATGATGGTCGGGCTGATCGGTCCCGACGGAGTCGGCAAGTCGAGCTTGCTTTCCTTGATCGCCGGCGCACGGAAAGTGCAGGATGGCAGCGTCATAGTACTGAATGGCGATATTGCTCAACGCAGGCATCGCGAACTTACGTGCCCGCAAATCGCCTATATGCCCCAGGGTCTCGGGAAAAACCTGTATCCCACGCTGTCGGTGGAAGAGAACCTGCAATTCTTCGGAAGCCTCTTCGGACATGATCTGAACGAGCGCCGTCGCCGCATTGATGCGCTCACCCGCAGCACGGGCATGTACGCCTTCCTGGACCGGCCAGCCGGTAAATTGTCGGGCGGGATGAAGCAGAAGTTGGGGCTATGCTGTGCATTGATACACGACCCCGTCCTGCTCATTCTGGACGAGCCGACAACCGGCGTGGACCCCCTGGCGCGGAGTCAATTCTGGGATCTGATCAGGCATATGCATGCCAGCCGTCCAGACATGAGTGTGCTGGTTGCGACGGCGTATATGGAAGAAGCCGATCAGTTCGACTGGCTGGTGGCCATGGATGCGGGCAGGATACTTGCAGTTGGCACTCCCGAAACCTTACGTCAGCGCACCGGCACGGATACACTTGAGAAGGCGTTCATCGCCTTGCTGCCCGACGATAAGAAACGCAGGCACACCCCTGTAGTCATTGCTCCGCTTTCCAGCGACATGACCGAGGACGTTGCCGTTGAAGCAGAAGGCCTGACCATGCGTTTCGGAGATTTCGTGGCAGTCGATCACGTAGATTTCCGTATACGGCGCGGCGAGATTTTCGGCTTTCTCGGCTCCAACGGTTGCGGCAAATCGACCACCATGAAGATGCTTACGGGTCTGCTGCCGGCCAGCGAGGGAAAGGCGCGGCTGTTCGGCCAAGAGATAGACCCGAGAGACATGATCACCCGCCGCCGGGTGGGTTATATGACTCAGTCATTCTCGCTCTATACCGAGCTCACCGTGCGTCAGAACCTGCTGCTGCATGCGCGGCTGTTTCAGGTGAGCCCGGCCGACATTCCGGGCCGAATTGAAGCGATCGTCGAACGTTTCGGGCTTGGTGAGGCTGTCGATGCCATGCCCGGTAGCCTGCCCATGGGCATGCGACAGCGCTTGTCCCTGGCTGTGGCCGTGGTTCATGGGCCGGAACTGTTGATTCTGGACGAGCCGACCTCCGGGGTGGATCCCATAGCCCGGGACATATTCTGGCAACTGATGATAGACCTGGCGCGCAAGGACAAGGTCACGATTTTCATTTCCACGCATTTCATGAACGAGGGTGAGCGGTGTGACCGCATTTCACTCATGCATGCCGGCAAGGTGCTGGTCAGCGACGCACCCGGCGAGCTGGTGCGTAAGCGCGGCGTAAGTACGCTCGAACAGGCATTTATCAGCTACCTGGAAGAAGCCGTCACTGCGCATGAACTTTCGGGACCGGCGAGCGCCATCGCATCGGCGGCGCCCGGTCCGGACGTGGTGCACGCCTTGGATCAGCCCGCCGATACGCCATCGTCTGTTTCTAACGGCCCGCGCCGCTTCAGTCTCGCCAGGGCGCTGAGCTATACAAGGTTGGAGGCGATGCAGCTACGGCGCGATCCGGTGCGCAGCACGCTGGCTCTGCTGGGCACGGCCATTCTGATGTTTGTCATGGGCTATGGAATTACCCTGGATGTCGAAAATCTGACCTATGCGGTACTCGACCGCGACCAGACCACCTTGAGCCAGAATTATGCCTTGAACCTGTCGGGTTCCAGTTATTTCATTGAACGGCCCCCCATCAGCGACTACGCCGACCTGGACCGGCGCATGCGCAATGGCGAGTTGTCTCTTGCCATCGAGATCCCAGCGGGCTTCGCTCGTGATCTCAAACGTGGCAACGCGGTGCAGATAGGCGCCTGGGTGGACGGCGCCATGCCTGCCCGAGCCGAAACCGTGCAAGGATACGTACAGGGCGTGCATCAAAGCTGGCTGGCCAGCATGACCACTGAGCGGCTGGGCACGGGCGGGCAATCCGGGCTGGCCAATATCGAAACCCGCTTCCGCTACAACCCCGATGTTCGAAGCCTGACGGCCATGGTGCCCGCGATCATACCTATATTGCTGCTGATGATCCCGGCCATGTTGACAGCGCTGTCAGTCGTACGGGAAAAGGAGCTCGGCTCCATCATCAATCTTTACGTGACCCCCGTGACCCGCGCCGAATTCCTGCTCGGCAAGCAGTTTCCCTATGTAATTCTCGGGATGCTCAATTTTGCGTTGTTGGTGGTCTTCTCGACAACGATTCTTGGGGTTCCACTGAAAGGAAGCCTGCCGGCGCTCAGCGCGGCGGCTCTGCTGTATGTGGTGTTCTCGACAGGCTTTGGGTTGTTCGCGTCCAGCTTCACCCGCAGTCAGATTGCCGCCTTGTTCTTTACCATGATAGGCACCATATTGCCCGCCGTGCAATTCGCCGGCATGCTCAACCCAGTCTCGTCGCTGGAAGGAGCGGGAGCAGCCATAGGACATGTCTATCCGACCACCTATTTCCTGATCATCAGCCGCGGCGTCTTCAATAAGGCCCTGGGGCTCACTGACTTAGGGAGCTCCTTCTGGCCCTTGCTGGCGGCTGTGCCAGTAATACTTGGCCTGGCCATAGCACTGCTGAACAAGCAGGACCGCTGACCATGCTTACCCATCTGGCCAATATATTCCATCTGGGCATCAAGGAATTATGGAGTCTGGCGCGCGATCCCATTATGCTGGTTCTGATCGCTTACACCTTTACCATTGCCATCTATGCGTCCGCGACCGCGATGCCCGAAACGCTGCATAGGGCGCCGATAGCAATCGTCGATGAGGATGGGTCTGCGCTGTCGGCGCGTATCGCGGGAAGCTTCTATCCCCCACACTTCATGCCGCCCCGTATGATCTCCCTCGCGCAGATGGACGCCGGCCTGGACGCGGGCGACTACACGTTCGTGTTGAACATTCCGCCCAATTTCCAGCGCGACGTACTGGCGGGCAGTCAACCTGATATACAACTTAATGTCGATGCCACGCGCATGTCGCAAGCGTTCAGCGGCAGCGGCTATATTCAGCAGGTTGTCATCGGCGAGATAGCGGAATTTCTGCAAGGACATCGTGGCCCCAGTGTGCCGCCGGTCGAGCTGGCCTTGCGCATGCGCTTCAATCCTAATCTGGAGCGTTCCTGGTTCGGCTCGCTTATGGAAATCATAAACAGCATCACCATGCTGTCCATCATCCTAACCGGCGCTGCATTGATACGCGAGCGCGAGCATGGCACCATCGAACACCTGCTTGTCATGCCGGTGACACCGGCCGAGATCATGCTATCGAAGGTCTGGTCGATGGGCCTGGTGGTGTTGGTCGCGTCGGGGCTTTCGCTGATACTAATCGTGCAAGGCGTCTTGCGCGTGCCGATAGAAGGCTCCATCGCGCTGTTCCTGGCTGGCACTGCCCTACATTTGTTCGCCACCACGTCGATGGGTATATTCATGGCCACGCTGGCGCGAACGATGCCGCAGTTCGGCCTGTTGTTGATATTGACACTGCTGCCTTTGCAAATGTTGTCCGGCGGCACGACACCCCGAGAAAGCATGCCGTCCTTCGTGCAAGACATTATGCTGGCGGCGCCTACTACGCATTTTGTTTCGCTGGGACAGGCTATCCTTTACAGGGGTGCCGACTTCACTTCGGTTTGGCCGCAGTTCCTTGCGCTCCTGGTCATAGGACTCATCTTTTTCTTGATAGCGTTGGGCCGATTCCGTAAGTCTTTGAACCAGATGGCTTAACGATGTATCTACACTAATCCGCAAAGTACACGCTGCGAACATTAAGCGCCACAACGCGCGCGAGGACTATGCCATGAATGAATCCGCCAGTTACAAGCGTTTGATCCAAACCGCGGGACAGCCAAACGACAGGGTCTGCGCAGTGGCGCATCCTTGCGATAAGACCTCGCTGGCCGCGGCGCTTGAGGCAGGTCGCCTGGGTATTTTCACGCCAGTGCTGACCGGCCCGGAACGCCGCATACAAAAGCTGGCCCAGGAGTTCGATCTGGACCTCGATAACGTACAAATTATCGACACGCCGCATAGCCATGCTTCAGCTGACGAAGCCGTCGCCCAGGTCCAGGCGGGTCGTGCAAACTTGCTCATGAAGGGTAGCTTGCACACCGATGAGCTGATGTCCGCGATCCTGAATCATAGTGGCGGGCTGCGCACCGAGCGGCGTATAAGCCATGTGTTCATCATGGATGTCCCCAGCTATCCGGGACTCTTGTTCATCACCGACGCCGCCATCAATATCTTCCCGGACCTGGAAACCAAGGCAGATATCATCAGGAATGTTATCGATTTGCATGTGGGCCTGGGGCTGGGCGCGCCACGCGTGGCAATACTCTCGGCAGTCGAGCAGGTGAGCGGGAAGATCCCCAGCACCCTGGACGCTGCCGCGCTTTGTAAAATGGCGGAACGCGGACAAATCGAGGGCGGCATCCTGGACGGACCGTTGGCAATGGATAACGCCATCAGTCCAGTGGCGGCACGCATGAAGGGCATCAAGTCCGAAGTAGCCGGGCGGGCGCAGGTTCTCGTAGTACCTGACCTGGAGGCGGGCAACATGTTGGCCAAAAACCTCACCTTCCTGGCCGGTGCCTACGCGGCCGGGATCGTCCTGGGAGCTCGAGTGCCTGTTATTCTTACTAGCCGTGCCGACAGCACCGAGACGCGCCTTGCTTCGTGCGCAGTGGCGGCGCTTTACGCAGACTACCGAATACGCACTAAACCGGTCTCGGCATGATGCGTTTACGACAGATCTCAACCCGCGGGGCTATATGACGCACGATATATTGTTGGTGATCAATGCCGGCAGTTCAAGCCTGAAGTTTCACGTGTACGACCTGGGGACGGACGGCTTGTCGTTCGCCTATGGCGGGCAGCTTTCCGGGATAGGCGGCACGCATTCGAATATCACTGTCCGGAACGCGGAAAAGGTCGTGCTGGTACAGCGCGAACTGAAAGGCACCGAAGCGTGCGACCTTGCAGCCGCCCAAAAGACGCTGGGCAACTGGCTTGCCACGACAATCCATCGGGCGCCGATCGCCGTGGGCCACCGGATCGTTCATGGCGGGCCGCGGTTCGCCGACAGCGTTCTGGTCAACGACGAAGTCCTGCGATATCTGGATACGCTGGTACCGCTCGCGCCATTGCACCAGCGCAATAACCTCGCACCGGTCCGCGTTATACACGAGCAATGGCCAGACATCCTGCAGGTCGCGTGTTTCGATACGGCATTCCATCGTACGCATGACAATGTCGTCGAACGTTTTGCGCTGCCCCAATCGTTCTACGACCGTGGCGTGAGGCGCTATGGATTTCATGGTCTTTCTTACGACTACATCGCACAGCGCCTGCGACGCGAAATGCCAGAAGTGGCCCGGGGCAGGATAGTAGCGGCCCACTTGGGTTCCGGAGCGTCAGCCTGTGCCATGCTGGACGGAAAAAGCGTTGAAAGCACCATGGGATTCACTGCGCTTGACGGGCTGCCCATGGGCACGCGGCCCGGACGGCTGGATCCCGGCGTGGTGCTCTGGATGCTGGAGCAAGGCATGACTCACGATGAAATCCAGCATCTGCTGTATAACGAATCGGGCTTGAAGGGCTTGTCTGGTATCAGCGCGGATATTCGCGACCTGCAGGCCAGTAGTGCCCCATCGGCGCGGCTGGCGCTGGATTATTTCTCTTACCGGACAGCCGAAAGCATTGCCGGCTTATGCGTTTCGATCAAAGGCCTCGATACCCTGGTCTTTACCGCGGGGGTCGGCGAGCACAGCGCCTCTGTGCGTTCGTCCATTTGCCGCAACCTTGGCTGGCTGGGAATCGAACTCGACGAGGCGCTGAACCAGGCCAACTCGCCCCGCATTTCGACGACGCGCAGCCTTGTATCCGTGCAAGTGGTGCCCACCAATGAAGAGTTCGTCATCGCCCAGCAGACGCTGTGCACGATAAGCGCGGAAAAGCGGCCATGATTCCAAGTATGCCAGTCGCGATGAACAGGCCCAGCCCCCACAGGGCATACTCCAGGCCCAATAAATCCACGCGCGCGTCCATGCATGACGCAAAGATACCGAATAACCACGGCAGGTGGGCGTCCAGTCCGCTATTGACCATGAATCGATCGGCAAATGTCATGTCGCAGGAAAACAAATTGGCGGCGACTGTGTATTGATACCAGGCGGCGAGCGCGCCGCCCACGCTCAAGGCGAGGGTCAGCAACGCGGCGATCCGGTGGACGGCAGCGCGGTGCCGGCCAAGCAGCAGTCCGCCTATGCAAATTGCCGCGATCGCCAGAAATATCAGGCGCTGCAGGACACACCAGGCGCAAGGCTGCATTCCGAAGACATGCTGCGAGACAAGGGCTATGGACACGGCGGCCAAGCAAAGAAGGGCGATGACAGCAAGTAGCCGGGAAGTAATCGAACTCATGGAAAATTCCTGAAGAGAGAGGCTTGGCGCAGTAGTCCCAGCAATAGTTCCTGCATGCCGTCCCATACAATCTGTACGCCGAGGCACAAAAGAATAAAGGCGGACAGCCGCATCAGCACGGCAGTGCCATTCGGACCCAGCTTGTGCAGAAACTGAGCAGCAAAGCGCAGGCAAAAATAAACGACCAGCGACGCAATGGCGATGGCCACCAGGGAGCCCGTCAGATTGGCAGCTGTATCAAATGAAGCTTCGGTGTGCAGCGTCGCGCCGACCGTCAGTGCCGCCGATAAGGCGCCTGGCCCGCAGATCATCGGAAAGGTAAGGGGGTAAAATGCTTTGGAGCGGACCTGGTCCAGGGAATAGGTTTCGGCCATGTTCTGGGCGTGTTCCGCATCGTAGTCCGAAGCGCTGACCAGGCGCCAGGCCGTGGCAACGACCAGCAAGCCGCCGCCGACACGAATGATCGGCAACGATATCCCGAAAAAATCCAGCACGACGTTGCCTGCGATCATCGCGATGGCCAGCATCACGCAAATATTGACAGCCACACGATGGGCCAACTGTTCCCTCGTACCGGCACTGGCGCCTTCCGTGAGCGTCAGGAAGATTGGCGCTACCGCAGGAGGATTGAGTATGGGCAGCATCGTTGCGAGGGCGAAGAGGAAACTGCGCCCGAAGTTTATTACCAGATCATTGAAGGCCATGGTGGTCCCGGAAGGAAGGCTAGGTGATCACGTACCGGAGGTGTCGAGGGTGGCCAGTATATCGCGCTCGAATTGCAGTTGCGCCCGGGGATGCCCAAGCCTGTCGCCTTCGATGATGAAGATATCCTCGATGCGATCGCCCAGTGTCAGGATCTTGGCCATTTTCAGATTGATGGCATTCGCAGCAAATACCTGTGCCAGACTGTATAGCAGACCGGGCCTGTCGGCAGCGGTTACTGAAAGACGCCACGAGGTGCTGTGTTCGTCCGGCTGCAACTCGACGTTGGGAACGATGGGAAAGATGCGCGAGCGCCTCGACCCGGCTCGTCTGGTGACACCGCTATCTGCCTGGCGAAAGGACTGTTCACGGGCGAGCGTGAGGTGCGCATGCAGTTCGTGTTCGACCAGCGAAGCATTCGAGCGATAGTCTTTATCGTGGGCGGGAAGCAGCACGATGAAGCTGTCCAGCGCCCAACCGTGGTGCGTGGTGTGGATGCGGGCATCCTGAATGCTTAGGGCTCTGTGATCAAAGTACTGGCATATCCGGACAAAGAGATCATCGCTATCGGGCACATAAACCATTACCTGCAACGCCTCGTTGTGGCCCACAACACGGGCCTTGACGACCGGTTCTGGCGAGTTCACGCGATAATACAGCTGGCGCGTGTGCCAGGCTATCTCGCTGGCTTCATGGCGAAGGAAATAAGCAATATCGAGCTGATTCCAGAACGCGTCGCGGCTCTCATCCCGCAGGCCCATCAATCTTATCTCATTCGCGGCCTGTTCTCTGCGTTGCGCCTGTACCGAACGGCTGTCGGATTGCGCACCGCCCAACGCCGCCAGCGTCAGGCGATAGAGGTTCTCGAGCAGCTTGCCTTTCCAGGAGTTCCACACCTTGGGACTGGTGCCTCGTATGTCGGCAACGGTCAAGAGGTAGAGCGCGGTAAGCTGCCTCTCGTTTCTGACGGATGTCGCGAAATCGCGGACCACCTCGGGATCGCTGAGGTCGCGCTTTTGAGCGACCGTCGACATCGTCAAATGCTGTCGCACCAGGAATTCGGCCAGTTCGCTATCCTCGCCTTCAATGCCGTGGTCTTCGCAAAAGCGCCGGACTTCCAGCGCGCCCAGCTCGGAATGGTCTCCGCCACGGCCCTTCGCGATGTCATGGAATAGCGCTGCGACGTAAAGCAGCCAATGGCGATCGAAACCTGCGATCAGCTGGCTCGCCAGCGGATATTCCTGGGCGTGTTCCGGCATAGTGAAACGGCGCAGATTGCGCACCACCATGAGCGTGTGCTGGTCCACCGTATAAGCATGAAAAAGATCGTGCTGCATCTGGCCCACAATACGGCGGAACACAGGTAGGTAACGCGGCAAAATATTCAGCATGGTCATGCGGCGCAGGGCATGTACGATGCCGCGCGGCTGCTGCAATATCTGCAGGAACTGACGGCGGTTGACCGGATTATGTCGGAACTGGGCGTCGATACGCCACCTGGCGTGCCACATCGCGCGCAGTGCCTGCGCCGAAATGCCCAGCAGTTCCGGGCGCTCCTGCATGACAAGGAAGGCGCGAAACAGCAGGGCGGGGTTGCGGTCGAAGCTGTCCTCGCGCCTTATTCCCAAGCGACCGCGTATCATGCAGAAGTCATCGTCGATGATGTGCAACTGGTCGTTGGGCGGCGGAAATAGCAATTCTTCGATGCTTTGCATCAATATAATATTCAGCTGGCTTACCACCCTGGCAGCCCAGTAGTAGCGCTGCATCAGAATTTCGCTGGGCCGGCGGGCCTTGGTGCCTTCGAATCCATAGATGGCGGCCAGACCAGGCTGCAGGTCGAACAGTACGCGATCTTCACGGCGACCTGATAACAAATGCAGCTCAATGCGCAGGCGCTTGAATGCGACATCGGCGCGGCGCAAGGCGCGAAACTCCGCCGCCGTCAGCAGGTCGCTGCGGGAAATCTCGAGCCAGGTGCTGCCGAGTCCTGCCGCCTGGGCCACCCATAGAACCACTTGCAAATCGCGCAAGCCGCCGGGTGCTTCCTTGCAGTTGGGCTCGAGGGCATAGGGCGTGTCCTGATGCCGGGCATGCCGCTGCTGCATTTCAGCACGCTTTGCCTGAAAGAACGCTTGTGCATCCAGCTGCTCGCTCATTATTTCAGACAGGCTGGCAAGCAGCGACTTGTCGCCGGCAAGCCAGCGCGCTTCCATCAGCGCCGTTTCGACGGTGATGTCGTTTGCCGCTTCGTGCTTGCAATCTTCTATGGTGCGTACGCTATGGCCGGGTTCGATGCCCAGATCCCACATGGCGGCAATGAGCGCTTCAATCATTGCGTTGTCGCCGCCGCTGGGCGGCTCGTGCAAAAGCACCAACACGTCGACATCGGAATACGGGTAGAGTTCGCCGCGTCCGTATCCGCCGACGGCCGCAAGGGCAGCGCCTTGCGGAAGAGGGTAGAGCGTCAGGAGCTCAAGCAGTGTCTGGTCCATAATGCGGCGCAAGGCCGTGAGCAACAGCTCTGGACGCAGATGCTCGCGGAAGCTGCGTATGGCTTCGCTGCGTCGCTCCGCCAGCTGCGTCCGTAGCAGCATTATCGTTGGCGCCCGCATAGTGCTCCTGTTGAACAGAGTCAGCTGACCGACACGAATGGAGGAGGTGCAGGCATGCCTTTGGAAACAGTGAGTACTTCGTAGCCAGTATCGGTTACCAGAATGCTATGTTCCCACTGGGCAGAAAGGCTGTGATCGCGCGTCACGACCGTCCAGCCGTCGGCCAGCGTGCGAATTTCCTTGCGACCGGAATTGATCATGGGCTCGATGGTGAAGATCATGCCAGCTTCCAGGGCAATGCCGGTGCCCGCTTTACCGTAATGCAACACCTGAGGGTCCTGATGAAACTTGCGGCCGACACCGTGGCCGCAGTATTCGCGCACGACGGAAAAGCCATTTTTTTCGGCATGTTTTTGGATGGCATGGCCAATATCGCCCAATTTTGCACCTGGACGCACCTGCTCGATACCGAGCCACATGCACTCATAAGTGGTTTCGGTAAGCCGGCGTGCGAGGATGGAGGGCTCGCCTATGTAGTACATGCGACTGGTATCACCGAACCATCCGTCCTTGATGACTGTGACGTCGATGTTCATGATGTCGCCGTTCTTCAGGACCTTGTCGCCCGGTATGCCGTGACAGATCACGTGATTGACCGACGTGCAGATGGAAGCGGGAAAAGGTGTGTAGCCGGGCGGTGCATAGCCAACCGTGGCTGACTCGACTTGAAGTTCGTTGGTGATGTAATCGATGCAAAGCCTGTCCAGCTCAGCGGTAGTGACGCCGGCACGTACATGCGGCTCGAGGAAGTCCAGGGTGGAGGCCGCGGCCTGACAAGCGGCGCGCATTTTATCGAGATCTGCAGGGTCTGTAACGAGACTACTCATGGTAACTTGAATTAGGTGGGATAAAAATAGTAGAATTATGGGCTTTCTTAAATTTTATTAAGAAAGCGGCTGGCTTCTGGAGTTCTTGGGCATTATAACCCTGGGGCTACTGGCCGCCTTTTGAAAAATCGCGTGCCTGGTTGACTCAGGGTGTTCGCCTTAGCCATTGTGTAATCACACAATCTGGCGGATGCAGACCTGGCACAAGACCAAACCCTCGGAGAATATTATGTCGTTAATGCGTGAAATGCTTGAAGCTGGTGTGCACTTTGGCCACCAGACCCGCTACTGGAACCCGAAGATGGCGCCGTACATCTTCGGCCATCGCAACAAGATCCACATCGTCAATCTTGAACAGACTGTCGTCAAGTACCAGGAAGCAGCAAAGTTCGTGCGCCAGATTGCTGCCCGTGGCGGCAACGTTCTTTTTGTTGGCACCAAGCGCGCCGCACGCGAATTCGTGGCCGCCGAAGCAGCCCGTTGCGGCATGCCTTACGTCGACAGCCGCTGGCTGGGTGGCATGATGACTAACTTCAAGACGGTCAAGAGCTCGATCAAGCGCCTTAAAGAGATGGAAGTCCAGATTGCCGACGGCGCCACCGAGCGCATGAGCAAGAAAGAAGCCCTGATGTTCGATCGCGAACTCGAAAAGCTGAACAAGGCCATCGGCGGCATCAAAGACATGAATACTTTGCCCGACGCGCTGTTCGTTATCGATGTCGGTTATCACAAAATTGCTATCGCAGAAGCCAAGACCCTGGGTATCCCTGTCGTCGCCGTAGTCGATACCAATCACTCGCCCGACGGCGTGGAATACATCATTCCTGGTAACGATGACTCGGCCAAGGCCATTGCGCTGTACGCCCGCGGCATGGCAGACGCTGTGCTGGAAGGCCGGGAACAGAACCTGAACGGTCTGGTCGAAGAAATTGCCGAAGGCGACGAAGAGTTCGTCGAAGTCGAGCAAGCGCGCGAGTAAGCGCGACGACCGCCCCGGTCGTACTGCCAGGCCGGGCCAGGAGCTTGCTGTCATCAGGCGGCAAGAACCTGATCGTATCGTTGTGCACCTGCCCCGGCTATGCCGGGGTGTGTTTTAGTGAACTGGAGAAAAAAAGTGGCTCAAATTACCGCATCTATGGTTAAAGAATTGCGCGAGAAAACCGACGCGCCCATGATGGAATGCAAAAAAGCGCTCACCGAAGCCGAAGGCGACCTGGCCCGTGCTGAAGAAATTCTCCGCGTGAAATTGGGAAATAAAGCCAGCAAAGCTGCCACTCGCGTAACCGCTGAGGGCCTTATCGGCTTGCACATCTCGCCCGACAGCAAGCGTGGCGCTGTGGTCGAAGTCAACTGCGAAACCGACTTTGTTGCCAAGAATGACGATTTCGTCGGATTCATCAATCAAGTCGCCGAATTGATCACCGAAAAGAATCCGGCCGATGTGGCTGCCCTTTCTGAACTGCCCATGGGCGAAGCCACCGTCGAAGCCACCCGCTCCTCACTGGTAGGCAAGATCGGCGAAAATATTTCCATTCGCCGTTTTCAGCGTTTTGAAACCAGCGACAAGTTGGCCAGCTACGTGCACGGTGGAAAGATCGGTGTGCTTGTTGATTTCGCGGGTCCCGAAGAGACGGGCAAAGACCTGGCCATGCATATTGCCGCGACCAAGCCACGCGCACTCGACGCTAGCGGCGTGTCGCCGGCTGATATCGCGACCGAGCGCTCTGTTGCCGAGCAAAAGGCAGCCGAATCGGGCAAGCCGGCAGAAATCGTTTCCAAGATGGTCGAGGGCTCCGTCCAGAAGTTCCTGAAAGAAGTAACGCTGCTCTCCCAGCCATTCGTGAAGAACGACAAGCAGTCCATTGAACAAATGCTCAAGGAAAAGGGCGCCAAAATCACTGGCTTTGCCCTGTATGTCGTTGGTGAAGGCATCGAGAAAAAGTCCGAAGACTTCGCAGCGGAAGTTGCCGCAGCTGCTGCCGGTACTGCCTGAAATTGCTTCGTCAGAAAAAAGCCTGAATTGCGCTGCCATGCAGTCGCGGTTCAGGCTCGAACATTCGTTGGACTGCCCACCTAGGATTCTATCCATGACCACCAGATCGTATAAGCGCGTTCTTCTCAAACTTTCCGGCGAAGCGCTAATGGGAGAAGATGCGTTCGGGATCAACCGCGCCACTATTTTGCGCATGACCGAAGAGATCGCCGAGGTGGCTGCCATGGGCATTGAGCTTGCCATCGTGATCGGCGGCGGCAATATTTTCCGGGGCATAGCACCCGGCGCCCAGGGTATGGACCGCGCCACGGCCGACTACATGGGCATGATGGCAACAATCATGAATGCTCTGGCCCTGCAAGACGCGCTGAAGCACCGTGGTATCGATACCCGTGTGCAGTCGGCCCTGAATATCGATCAAGTCGTTGAACCGTATATTCGCCCCAAGGCCTTGCGTTATCTCGAAGAGGGCAAGATCGTCATCTTCGCCGCAGGCACTGGCAATCCTTTTTTCACCACCGATACAGCCGCCGCACTTCGCGGCGCCGAGATCGGTGCTGAGATCGTCCTGAAGGCCACCAAGGTCGACGGCATATACAGTGCGGATCCCAACAAAGATCCTACCGCCACCCGATACGCGCGTATCAGCTTCGATGAAGTGATCGTACGTCGCCTTGAAGTCATGGACGCAACGGCGTTCGCCCTGTGCCGTGACCAGAAACTGCCCATCAAGGTGTTTTCCATCAACAAGTCCGGTGCCTTGAAGCGCGCCGTGTCAGGTGAAGACGAAGGTACACTGGTACACGTTTGATAAAGGAACAATTATGAGTCTTTCTGAAGTCAGAAAATCGACTGAATCACGCATGGTCAAGTCGCTTGAAACGCTCAAGGTCGCCTTGTCCAAAATTCGCACAGGTCGCGCTCACGCCGGCATACTGGACCACATTATGGTGGAGTACTATGGGTCGCCAGTGCCTATCAGCCAAGTTGCCAATGTCAATCTGGTGGATGCGCGCACGATCAATGTGCAGGTATGGGAAAAGAACATGGCCGGCCCGGTGGAAAAGGCCATCCGTGATTCCGACCTGGGCTTGAATCCCATTTCCATGGGCGACAGCATACGTGTACCCATGCCGGCGCTTACCGAGGAGCGGCGACGCGACCTGGCCAAGGTTGTGCGCACCGAGGGCGAGGACGCCAAGATTGCCGTGCGCAATTTACGTCGTGATGCCAACGATACGCTCAAAAAGTTGGTCAAGGAAAAGGAAATTTCGGAAGACGACGAGCGTCGCATGCAGGACGAGGTCCAGAAGCTTACCGACAAGCATGTCATTGATATCGATAAACTCGTTGCTCAGAAAGAAGCCGAAATCATGACGGTCTGAACGTCATTGTCACCGAACTCTTACATGCTTCCTAGCACGACTCTGTCGGTGCCCGAATGTACGGACGTCCCGCGTCACATTGCCATCATCATGGACGGCAATGGCCGCTGGGCAACCAAGCGTTTTTTGCCCCGTACCGCCGGCCATGTCCGTGGCGTTCAGGCAGTTCGACGCGTGGTCGAAGCCTGTGGCAAGAAAGGTGTCGACTACCTTACCCTGTTTGCCTTCAGCTCCGAAAATTGGCGCCGCCCGGCAGACGAAGTTTCCTTGTTGATGCGCCTGTTCATCAAGACTCTGCAAAAAGAAGTCGACAAGCTCGACGACCGGGGCGTGAAGCTGCGCATTGTTGGCGACTTATCGCCATTCGAACCTCGTTTGCAAGACCTGATCAAGCTCGCCGAGCAACGTACAGAACACAACACAGGCCTGAATCTCACCATTGCCGCCAACTATGGCGGGCGCTGGGATATTCTACAAGCCATAAAGAGTTTGTTGCAGGCACGGCCCGACCTGGCCGTCAATCCGCAGTCCATCGATGAAACGCTTTTAAGCGACTTCCTCTGCATGGCGTTCGCTCCCGAACCCGATCTCTTCATTCGCACCGGCGGCGAACAGCGAATCTCCAATTTTCTGGTTTGGCAACTCGCCTATACTGAACTATATTTTTCCGACGACTTTTGGCCCGACTTCGGTGCCAAGGAGCTGGAAGCCGCTTTCGAGTGGTATCGGACCCGGGAACGCCGATTTGGACGCACCAGCGACCAGATTGCAAAGAAACCCTGAACGCGGAGTCCTCCCTATGTTGAAGCAGCGCATCATAACGGCGATTGTCTTGCTCGCGGTATTGCTCGGGGCCCTGTGGGCCCCGGGACCCTGGCCCATTGTCCTGCTCTTTACGATCATTGCCGCGTGCGCGCTCTGGGAATGGCTCAGGCTCACCCTGCCTGGCGGAGGTTCCCAACTACCCGTGGCGCTGGCTGTGCTTACATCAGTGATTTTGCTGGTTGTGGCGCGGCAATGGCTTTCTTCGGAATCAGCGCCATGGTCTTTACATTCGCAAAGCCTGCTCAACCGATGGCTGATTCCTGGCATGGCAGCCGTCTGGGTCGTTGCCGCCACGAGTTTGGTAGTACAGGGGCAGACCAAGGTGCGTACTCATGGCGCCTGGCTCAGCATGTTCGGCGTATTAGCCGTTCTCGCCGTCTGGGCTGCACTTGTGCAGCTCTTTCTTGCCTATGGCGCCTGGTTCCTGGTATCGCTGCTCGCCCTGATCTGGTTCGCCGACATTGCCGCCTACTTCACGGGCAAGGCGCTTGGGAAACACAAGCTTGCGCCCCGCATCAGCCCTGGGAAAACCTGGGAAGGGGCCATCGGCGGGGTGGTTGCAGCGACAGTGTGGGTATGGGCATCCACCTTTTGGCCGGGAAGTTTCGGCGCAGTCCTATCCCAACGCTGGCCTTGGTGGGGAGTGTTGCTGATTGCGGTATTCCTGGCTGCAATGTCCATCATCGGCGATTTGTTCGAGTCCTTGTTGAAGCGGCGTGCCGCAGTCAAGGACTCCAGCCATTTGCTGCCCGGGCATGGCGGCGTCTACGATCGCATTGACGCGCTGTTGCCTGTGGCGCCTCTGGCATTCCTGCTGGTAGAGGTGTTGCCTCGATGACGCACCAACAGATATGTGTGCTCGGTTCTACGGGTTCAATCGGCGAGAACACCCTGGATGTCATTGCAAGACACCCCGACACCATGTCGGTGTACGCCCTGAGTGCTCATAGCCGGATCGAGCGATTGGCCGAACAGGCTCTGGCTACACGAGCCAAGGTGGTTGTCGTGCCGTCGGATTCAGCCCGCAGCCGATTTCTGCTCGCCTGGACGGGGCCTGGGCCCGTACCGGAATTGCGCGTCGGCAGCCAGGCACTTGCCGATACGGCAGCCGATCCTCTGGTCACCACGGTAATGGCTGCAATTGTCGGCGCGGCCGGGCTCCCAGCGGCGCTGTCCGCGGCGAAATCAGGCAAGCGTGTCTTGCTTGCCAATAAAGAAGCGCTGGTCGCCGCGGGGGGCTTGTTCATGCGGGCCGTCCGCGAAAATGGGGCCGAACTGCTTCCTATAGACAGCGAACACAACGCCATCTTCCAGTGCATGCCTCAAGGCAGCAGGGCTGCCGCGCCCACTACGCCAGCCAAAGGTGTCCGACGCCTGCTGCTCACCGCATCGGGTGGGCCGTTTCGCACGACCCCGCTGGCCCAGTTGCCAGACGTCACTCCAGACCAAGCCTGTGCGCATCCCAACTGGAGCATGGGCCGCAAGATTTCCGTCGACTCTGCAACCATGCTCAACAAAGGCCTGGAAGTCATCGAAGCTCATTGGCTGTTTGCCATGCCGGTGAATCAGATCCAGGTCGTCGTGCATCCGCAGAGCATGGTGCACTCGATGGTCGAATACGAAGATGGCTCTATCCTGGCCCAGATAGGCCAGCCGGACATGCGCACGCCCATTGCTTACGGCCTGGGATTTCCCGAGCGTATTAATAGCGGCGTGGGTCTGCTGGCCTTGACCGCCCTGGGCCGCCTCGATTTCGAAGAGCCGGATTTCGATCGGTTCCCTTGCCTGCGTTTATCCTTTGATGCGCTCCGGTCCGGTCAGGCCGCCTGCGTGGCGCTTAACGCCGCGAATGAAGTCGCCGTAGACTGCTTTTTGAACGGACAGATTCGCTATACTGAAATCGCTGGCGTGATCGAAGACTGCCTGGACCGAATGGAGGGCATGTCTCATCCAGAACTGTCGACGCTCGACGACGTCCTGGCGCTGGATGCCCAGGCTCGCAGCATAGCCACCGGGCTCTGCCACCTCCAAGGTTAGTAGCGCCGTTTTCCAGGAACTCCATGCTTTTCACTTTGCTCGCTTTTGCCATCGCACTCGGGGTGCTGATTACTTTTCATGAATTGGGCCATTACTGGGTCGCGCGTCGCTGCGGGGTTCGGATACTGCGCTTTTCGGTGGGCTTTGGCAAAGTACTCGTGCGTCGCACCGATCGGCATGGAACCGAATGGGCAGTGTCCGCAATCCCCTTGGGCGGCTATGTCAAAATGCTCGACGACGCGCCTCAGGACGGCACGGCGCAAGAGGCCGCGGGCGCCTTCAACAATAAATCGCTGATTCAACGCAGCGCGATCGTGCTGGCCGGCCCCGTGGCCAACCTCGTACTGGCCGCATTGCTGTATACCGCATTGGGTTTGGCCGGAACCAACGAGCCCGCCGCCATTCTCGGTGCCCCGCCACCCAGCACGACCGCGGCACAGGCCGGGTTCCAGGCGGGTGACCGCATCATGAGCATCAATGATGAACCGATTCAATCCTGGAGCGAAGCCCGTTGGCAGTTGCTCGACGCGCTCACCAGCGGAGGCGAGGCCCGGATACAGGTGAACACCATTTCAGGCGGGTCGCGGGAACGCCACCTGATTTTGCCGCCAGCCACGATAGAGCCAGAAGGTTCCGACCTCATGGCGGACGCTGGCCTGATGCTGGCCACTCCGCGTCCACTCATCAATAAGATCACACCGGGCGGCGCTGGAGAGCAGGCGGGCCTGCGCAATGGTGACGTGGTCATCGCCCTCGGGTCGCTCAACGAGCCGACGGCCAGTACCGTGGTGAGCGAGATCCGTAATCGTGCAGGCCAAGCGCTGCCAATAACGGTTCTCCGGGACGGTGCTCCTGTCACGCTGACCATCACGCCACATGCCCAAGCTGCAGACGATGGCGCGACAATAGGGCGGATAGGAGTTTTGCTGGGTGCCGACTTTCCAATGGTGACAGTGCGCTACGGCCTTTTCGAAAGTCTGGGCCGCGGGATTGCCAGGACCGTGGATACGGCATGGTTCTCGCTGAAAATGATGGGACGCATGGTGACCGGGGATGTTTCGCTGCGCAATGTCAGCGGTCCGGTTACCATCGCGGACTACGCAGGCCAGACCGCGCGCATTGGATTGGCTGCCTACGTTGGGTTTCTCGCACTGATCAGTGTTAGTATCGGCGTGTTAAATTTGCTGCCCGTGCCCATGCTGGATGGCGGTCATCTGATGTTCTACATCATAGAGGCGATCCGGGGCAAGCCGATACCCGACAAATGGCTGGAAAGCAGTCAACGTATCGGCCTTGGTTTGCTGGCAGGCTTGATGGGCCTGGCATTTTTCAATGATTTTTCCCGCCTTTTCACATAGAGGCATTGTGCCTTACAATCTCTCACCAATCATTCCCCCAAGGATCCTCCAGGATGTCGTTTAGCCGGAAATTCCCATTTGCCAAGCGCGCCATGCCCGTTTTGCTGGCAGCTATGCTTCTCCCCAGCCTTGCGAGGTGGTGCGCGACATCCAGGTCAATGGCATCCAGCGTGTCGATGCCGGTACGGTATTCAGCTACCTTCCGGTCAAGGTGGGAGAGCAATTCACCGAAGCGCAGGCCAGCGAAGCCATTCAGCGTCTGTATGCTACTGGTTTCTTCAGCGATGTCAAAATCGATACTGTCAATAATGTGCTGGTCGTGTCGGTCAAAGAAAGACCGACCATTGCGTCCGTGACGTTCAACGGCATGCACGAATTCGACCCCAAAGCCATCACCAAATCGCTGGGCCAGGTCGGTTTCGGCCAAGGCCGCGTATTCGATCGTTCAATGTTGGAACGCGCTGAATTCGAACTCAAGCAGCAGTACCTGTCCAAAGGCAAGTACGGCGTTGAAATCAACCCCATTATCACTCCGCTGCCACGTAACCGGGTTGGCGTCAGCTTCGACGTATTCGAAGGCGACCTGGCGAAGATAAAGCAGATCAATATCGTCGGCAACGAGACCTTCTCAGAAGGAACCTTGCTTGATGAAATGGAACTCACCGATTCCGGCATGATGACCTGGTACACAGGTACAGACAAATATTCGCGCGAAAAGCTCGAAGGTGATATCGAACGTGTCCGATCCTTCTACCTTGACCGCGGCTATCTTGAATATTCGGCCGAACCGCCACAGGTCACCATTTCGCCCGACCGCCAGGACATCTTCGTTACCCTGACTATCCACGAGGGCGAACCCTACACGCTTCGCAGCGTGAAGCTGGCGGGCGATCTTCTCGGGCTCGACGCGAACATACAACCGCTCCTGCAAGTGAAGGAAGGCGAAAAGTTTTCCGCAACGAAAACCAACGCAACGGTAAAAGCGATTACAGAATATCTCGGCAGCCTTGGCTACGCGTTTGCCAACGTGAATCCCAATCCGGTGCTTGATCGCGAAAGCCACGAGGCCGATCTGACCTTTTATGTCGATCCCGGCCGGCGTGTCTACGTTCGACGCATCCAGATCGGTGGAAACACGCGTACGCGGGACGAGGTCATTCGTCGCGAAATGCGCCAGCAGGAGGCGGCCTGGTACGATTCCTCCAACATCAAGTCGTCGCGTGACCGTGTCGATCGCCTGGGCTATTTCAACGACGTCAATGTCCGCACTACGCCAGTCGCGGGATCACCCGACCAGGTCGATGTCAACGTGGACGTGAAGGAAAAACCCACCGGCTTGATCAATCTGGGCGTGGGCTATGGCTCGACCGACAAAGTCATTTTATCGGCGGGTGTCAGTCAGGATAATATTTTCGGCAGTGGCAACACCTTGTCCTTGCAGGTCAATACCAGCAAGACCAACCGCGCGGCTATTCTTTCACATACCGATCCATACTGGACACGGGATGGAATCAGTAAAACCACATCACTGTATTACCGCCGCACCACGCCTTACGATAGCGATAACGCCTACGGCGACTACGAAGTCACGGCCATAGGTGGCGGCCTGAACTTCGGCGTACCCATTTCCGAATATGATCGCATTTTCACGGGCGTCAGCTTCGAACATAACAAGCTGGGCCGCCTGAATGAGAATACACCTCTAGCGTACGAGGAATATAAGAACGAATATGGCGAGGGCACGAACTCGTTAATTTTCAATCTGGGCTGGTCGAAAGACACACGCGATAGCGCTCTTGCACCGACGCGTGGCAGCTACACGCGCCTTTCCGGTGATCTGTCCACTGGTGATCTGCGCTATTACATGCTTAGCGCGCAGCAGCAATACTACCTACCATTGGGCAAAGCCTATACGTTGGCATTCAATGGCCTTGCCGACTGGGGCAAGTCCTATGGTGGCAAATCGTATCCGGTCATCAAGAACATATATGGTGGGGGCATCGGATCAGTACGCGGCTACGAAGGGGCGTCGCTGGGCGGGCGTGACGAACGTACAAATGATTACCTTGGAGGTTCCCGACGGGTTGTAGGCAGTATACAGTTGTACTTGCCGTTCCCCGGGGCGACGCGTGACCGTACCTTGCGCTGGTTCCTGTTCACCGATGCGGGCCAAGTCACAACAACCGGCAGCTCCGAATGTGCTCGCGGACCTAGCAATAATCGCGCGGAAGATCCATGCGGTTGGAAATATTCGGCTGGTGTCGGTTTATCGTGGCAGTCGCCACTGGGTCCGCTGCAGTTATCTTACGGGCGCGCGCTCAATGCCAAGCCGGGCGATGACAAACAGGCCTTCCAGTTCCAGATCGGTACAGGTTTCTGATTCCCGCCATTTAATGGCACAATAGCTTTTTTATCTCTGCTACATTGCAAGGTAGATTTTCCATGAAGTCTCAATTAGCTTTAAACGTTTCTGCTTTAACCCGTAATATCGGCCGTGGCAATCGTGCACTCGTCCTGGCTGTGGCCTTGGGCGCAAGCGCCATGGCAGCGGCGCCTGTTTATGCCCAGTCGACCAAAATCGGCTTCGTTAGCACAGAACGCATCCTGCGAGACTCCAAACCCGCCAAGGCAGCACAATCCAAAATTGAAGCCGAATTCAAGCGCCGCGATGACGAATTGCAGAAAATGGCCACCAGCCTGCGCTCCCAAGCACAGAAATTCGACAAAGACGCACCGGTTCTATCCGAATCAGAGCGCGTCAAGCGACAGCGTCAACTAGCTGATCTCGATTCCGACCTGCAACGCAAGCGCCGCGAATTCCAGGAAGATTTCAATCGACGCCGCAACGAAGAGTTCTCCAGCATTGTCGAAAAGGCCGACGCCGCGATCAAGAAAATTGCAGAGCAGCAAGGCTATGACCTGATTGTCCAGGATGCGGTTACGGTAAGCCCCAAGGTAGATATCACTGACCAGGTCATGAAAGCACTGGGCGGCTAACTTCAATGCCGGTATTGCTAGCTCCTGATCAGGCGCCCACTCTTCACGAACTCCTTGCCGAAGCGAACACCGTCGGTCTGGACTGCAAACCGGTCGATACCAGCAACGAATCCGAGCCGCGCATCCAGGGGCTGGGTTCGTTGACGTCCGCGGGACGTACCGAGATCAGCTTTCTGTCCAATCCTAAGTTGCGAAATCAACTGTCCGATTGCAAGGCGGCAGCAGTCATCATGACCGACGCCGATTACCAAACGCTCGACATCGAAAATCGGTCATACCGTGTTGTGCTTTGCAGTCAGCCTTACCTGATGTATGCCTTGTTGGCACAATGGTTCGACCAACGTAGAATCAGCCGCCTGGAAACAGGGATACACCCAACCGCCATCGTTGCCTCCAGCGCCGCCGTGGCCGCCAGCGTCAGTATCGGACCCTATTGCGTCATTGAAGAGGGAGCCCGTATCGGGCAGGGCACGCGGGTGGGTGCTCACTGTACAATCGGTGCGAATTCGGTATTGGGTAAAGACTGCCTGCTGCATGCGCGGGTAACGCTCTACCATAATGTCACAATTGGTGATCGAGCGATTCTTCATTCGGGCTCGGTGTTCGGTGCCGATGGTTTCGGGTTTGCGCCCGATCCTCATAACGCTGCAGGAGCCTGGGCCAAGATCGCCCAGATCGGTGGGGTGGTTCTTGGGAATGATGTCGAAATCGGAGCCAACACCACGGTAGACCGTGGCGCGCTCGAAAATACACTGGTTGGCAACGGCGTCAAGCTGGACAACCAGATAATGATCGGACATAACGTCCAGATCGGCGACCATACCGCCATGGCAGCCTGTGTAGGCGTTGCAGGCTCGACCATCATAGGACAACGCTGCACTATAGCTGGCGCCGCCATGCTGTCGGGCCATCTCGTGCTGGGCGACGACGTCCACGTATCGGGCGGTACTGCCGTCACCTCCAATATCAGTACTCCGGGGCGTTATACCGGGGTCTATCCGTTTGCCGAACACAGCCAGTGGCAGCGCAACGCCGCGGTCTTATCTCAACTGGCTCAGTTGCGTCGTCGCCTGCGGGCGATCGAAAAAGCGCAAAACAATCAGTAATCGTATCGTACGATTCAAGCACGCAGGATATAAACAAAGATGGAACTCGACATCAAACAAATCATGGAGCGGCTGCCGCATCGATTTCCGATGCTGCTGGTTGACCGTGTCATTGAAATGGTACCGGGCAAGAGCATCGTGGCCATCAAGAATGTGACGATGAACGAGCCCTTTTTTACCGGACATTTCCCACACCATCCGGTTATGCCGGGGGTGCTGATCATCGAGGCCCTTGCCCAAGCTGCTGCCTTATTTTCATTCGAGGAAAGCGACGCCAAGCCGGCCGACAAAAAAATGGCCTACTATCTTGTAGGGGTTGATGGCGCGCGCTTCCGACGTCCGGTGGTCCCGGGCGACCAGTTGCGCCTCGAAGCAACGGCCGACAAAATCAGCCGCTCAATATGCCGATACAACGCCAAGGCGACGGTAGATGGTCAACTCGTGGCTGAAGCCAAGATCATGTGTGCGATTCGCGTCCTGGAAGATTAGCAATGCCCGGTCTGATACACCCCACGGCAGTAATCGCTGACGGAGCAGTCATTGCCAACAATGTCAGCATAGGTCCTTTCTGCGTCATCGGCGAACATGTATCGATAGGCGAGGGTACGGTAGTAGGCCCGCACTGCATGATAGACGGCCACACGACCATAGGCGTCAATAATAATTTCTACCGGTTCTGCTCGGTAGGCGGAATGCCGCAAGATAAGAAATACCGTGGCGAACCAACCCGGCTCGAAATAGGGAATGGCAATACGGTGCGCGAGTACGTCACCATCAATACCGGTACCGCGCAGGATGCCGGTGTTACGCGCATTCTGGATGATAACTGGATCATGGCGTATGCGCATATCGCGCACGATTGCCAGATCGCCAACCATACCGTCATTGCCAATGGCGTGCAGCTTGGCGGGCACGTGCATATCGGCAACTGGGCAATCCTTGGAGGCCTCTGCGCCGTCCATCAATTTGTACGCATCGGCGACCACACCATGATAGGTGGCACCAGCACCATGCGTCAGGATACACCGCCTTATCTCATCGGTGCGGGCGATCCGTTTCGTCCGGTAGGCATCAATTCTGAAGGGCTTAGCCGGCGCAACTATACGCCAGAGGCCATTGCTGCCCTGAAAGAAGCCTACAAGCTGCTTTATCGTCGCAATCTGAAACTCGACGAAGCATGCGAAAAAATGCGCGTCTTGCAGCAGGAAAGACCATTGGCCCATGACGCGCTCCAAGTCATGATTGATTTCCTCGCGGCATCGACCCGCGGTATCGCGCGTTCATGACGTTGCGCGTCGGCATGGTGGCGGGAGAGCCATCGGGCGATCTCCTCGCTGCCAGGGCGATTCGGGGCATTATGCAGCACGCTCCCGACGCCCGGTGCGAAGGGATAGGCGGCCCTGCCATGAGCAGGCAGGGTTTCGACGCATGGCACCCCATGGATGCGTTGTCGGTCTTTGGGTATGTGGATGCAATCAAGCGACTGCCCAGCCTGCTTTCGACCTATTCCAATGTAAAGCGGCGCTGGCAATCTCAAACGCCGGACGTATTCGTCGGTATTGACGCGCCAGACTTCAATCTGCGCCTCGAACTCCAATTGAGACGCGCCGGAGTACCAACTGTTCATTTCGTCGGACCGTCCATCTGGGCGTGGCGCTACGAACGCGTCCACAAGATACGCGAAGCAGTGTCCCACATGCTTGTGCTGTTTCCGTTCGAAGAGGAAATCTACCAGAAAGAGAACATACCGGTGACCTACGTCGGACACCCATTGGCCGAGCTTATTCCCATGGACCCCGACCGTGACGCGGCGCGCCGCTACCTGAAGATGGACACCGGCGCGCGCGTTCTTGCATTAATGCCAGGAAGCCGAACCTCCGAGATCAAGCTGCTTGGGCCTCGCTTCCTTCAGGCTGCGCAATTGTTGACTCAGGAAGACCCGTCGCTGCTCGTGCTGGTGCCCATGGTCAACGCACAGCGCCGACAAGAGTTCGAGGTCTTGCTTCGCGACTATCCCGTGCCGAATTGCCGTATCATTGAGCAGGCGGCGGGTGCCACGACAGCCTTTTCCTCGGCCATGCCTACACACGACAACGATGCTTTTTTCGACGCACGCCCGGCAGCGTGGAATGTCATGCAGGCTGCCGACGCTGTCCTGGTTGCCAGCGGAACCGCGACGCTCGAAGCAGCCCTGTTCAAGCGACCCATGGTGATCTCCTATGTGCTTTCGCCCATGATGAAACGTCTTATGACCTGGAAATCAGGACAGGCCAGGCCTTATGTTCCATGGGTAGGCCTGCCCAACGTACTGGCCCGTGATTTCGTCGTCCCCGAGCTGTTGCAGGAAGATGCTACGCCACAGGCGCTCGCTGACGCCACCTGGAAGGCTCTCACTGATACACCCTATGCACAGCAGGTGGTTCGGCGGTTCCGTGCCATCCACGAATCGTTGTGGCGCGACACGCCCACCCTGGCTGCCAACGTCATACTCGAGCAGGCGCGGCATGCTCAAAACTGATCTTTTCTTCTCCAACCTGCCGGCGGCCATGCGCGTGGCGGGAATTGATGAAGCGGGTCGAGGTCCATTGGCGGGGCCGGTATATGCCGCTGCCGTCATACTCGATCCGGCGCGGCCCATCATGGGTCTGGATGACTCGAAAAAGCTGACTCCCCAGCGGCGCGAAGAACTTGCCCTCGAAATACGCAGTGACGCGCTGGCATGGTGTATCGCCAGCGCCACGGTGGAAGAGATCGACCGCCTGAATATCCTCCAGGCCACCATGCTGGCGATGCGACGCGCCTGCGAAGGCCTTGTCATCATGCCGGACTTGGCGCTGGTTGACGGCAATTGCCTGCCGCGCGGACTTGCCTGCCTGGCCGAAGCGGTCATAAAGGGAGATGCAACCGTTGCATCGATTTCAGCAGCATCGATACTGGCCAAGACGGCACGCGACGCAGACTGCCTGGCGCTGCATGCTGTCTATCCCGACTACGCCTTCGACCAGCATAAAGGCTATGGCACCGCCTTGCATCTTGTTCGTCTGGAAAGCCATGGTCCTTGTCCCGCGCACCGACGCAGTTTTTCGCCAGTCAGGCGTCTCTTGCCTGGATATTACGACTCGCCATGAAGCACATCAGTTCCCGCGATAATCCCGCCTACAAGCGCGTGTTGCGACTGGCTTGCGGCAAGCGCGATGAGACAGACGATGGCGGGCCGTCCGGCCACCATGCGGTGCTCGAAGGCATACATCTTTGCCAGTCATGGCTGCAGCATGCAGGCAGCCCGCAACTGGCACTGTTCGACAGCGACCGCCTTCAACATAATGATGAAGTCGCGAAACTGGCGCAGTCGGTTGATGCACGGCTATGCCTGTCCTGTGAGCCCCGCCTTATGAAATCGCTGTCCCAGGTCGAGCATGGGCAAGGCGTCTGCTTTGTGGTGGCCGTACCTTTGCGCGGCCTGCCAGCGCGCATAGACCATAACAGCATCTGGCTGGATCGCATTCAGGACCCCGGCAACGTCGGAACACTGTTGCGCACGGCGGCAGCCGCAGACATACGCAACGCCTACCTATCGCAGGGCTGCGCATCGGCGTGGTCGCCCAAGGTATTGCGTAGCGGCCAAGGTGCACATTTTGTAATGTCCATCCATGAACACGTGGATTTGCGACATGCACAAGAACGCCTCACCGTGCCGCTGATCGCCACGGCACTTGAAAACGCGACGTCGCTTTATCAGAGCCCCTTGCCACCGACAGCCGCCTGGCTGCTCGGCAACGAAGGGCAGGGCATCGATCCCGCCTTGCTGGCGCTGGCCGACAGGCGCGTGTTCATCCCGCAAGCCGAAAACGTCGAATCCCTGAACGTAGCCGTCGCAGCAGGCATCTGCCTGTTCGAACACCGCCGCCAGCACACCCGCTGATCCCCATATATTCGAACTCCACTCAGTGGCAGGAATCCATCTCAATGCATCAGAAGGCCCCGCAGGCGGGCCTTCTGATGCGAGCGTGTTCACTCTTTCTCATCACCAAAATCAGCGGCAAAAACGCCAAGCACCCAACTCCACCCTGGTACGTCTCGTCAATTCCAACGGCGTGTAAGAAAGCAGAGTCACGGATAAGAAAGCAGAGTCAGGTCTCAGGAAATAGAATGCATGCAAAGAGCGCTGCTCGTCACTTATGACCAGCAGGCGGCACGTCAATAAATCCGCCTATCCAATCCCACTTCATCCAGCACCTTGGTGGAGATCTCCTCGATCGACTTCGTCGTCGTCGACAGCCAGGGGATGTTTTCCATTCGCATCAGGCGCTCTGCTTCGGCGACCTCATGGCGGCATTGCTTGATCGATGCATACTGGCTGTTAGGCCGACGTTCGTGACGAACCTCGGCCAGACGGGCTGGCTGTATGGACAAGCCAAACAGTTTCTTCCTGAACGGGACCAGCGTGGCTGGCAGCATCCCTCTGTCGAAATCCTCGGGAATCAACGGAAAGTTTGCAGCCTTCACCGCATATTGCATCGCCAAGTACAGGCTCGTCGGTGTTTTACCGCAGCGGGACACACCCACTAGAATCACGTCTGCCTGCTCGAGGCCATGAATAAACTGGCCGTCATCGTGGGCCAGGCTGAAATTGATGGCTTCGATACGATTGTTATATTGCTTGGACAGTCCTCCCATATGGGACCGGCCAACCGAATGGCTGGACTTTACACCCAACGCCGTTTCGATATGCTGGACAAAAGTACCGAACAAATCAAGAAAAGTGCAGTTTGCCGACTGGATCTTAAGCGCTATCTGCGGATCGACCAGGGTACTGAAGACCAATGGCGGCGCGTTTTGCTCTTCGGCGCAGCGATTGATGCGCAGCGCCGCCGAGTTGGCTTTTTCTATGGTGTCCAGGAAAGGGATGCGTATGGCCTCGAATTTTATCTGTTCGAATTGGGACAGCACCGAATTGCTGAAGGTTTCGGCGGTAATGCCGGTGCTGTCAGAGACAACAAATACCGTACGCTCGATAATGGGAGTGGTCATGTAAGTTGATGCAGAAGATGCCGGAAACGGTACAATCGCAAGATTAACAGTCGCCCAACCAGCAGGCAAGGCTGGTTTGCTTAATGCGTAGCCCCTACATGCTCTCAAAAGACATGTCATGCGAGTGTTGCGCAATAAGCAAACAAGCTTTCTTCTATAGTTCAAAGGTGACTTTATGTCTTATGTTGTATCTTTCGAGCAGCTCCGCATGACGGACGTCGACTCGCATCGCTCGGTGAAATGATCAGTCAACTGTCAGAGGCGGGTGTCCGCGTACCGGGCGGCTTCGCCACGACGGCCGACGCTTTCCGCGACTTCCTTAAATCCACGAAACTTGACCAGCGCATTGCAGACCGGCTACTCACGCTCGATTCCGAAGACGTGCGCGAGCTCGCCAATGCCGGCGCGGAAATCCGTCAGTGGATCATCGACACGCCATTTCCCGCTGACTTCGAGCAATCGATCCGCGCTGCGTTTGCCAAGCTGGACGCCGACGGCAAGGGCTCGTTCGCCGTGCGTTCGTCCGCCACGGCGGAAGACCTCCCTGATGCATCCTTCGCCGGGCAGCAGGAAACCTACCTGAACGTCGTTGGTATCGACGAGGTCCTGGAAAAGATTCGCCATGTATTCGCATCACTGTATAACGATCGCGCCATCTCCTATCGGGTGCATAAAGGCTACGCCCATGCCGATGTCGCCCTGTCGGCTGGTATCCAGCGCATGGTCCGTTCCGATCGGGGCGCCGCAGGCGTCATGTTCACGCTCGATACCGAATCGGGATTCAAGGACGTCGTGTTCATCACCTCGTCCTACGGGCTTGGTGAAACCGTGGTGCAGGGTGCCGTCAATCCCGATGAATTTTATGTCTTCAAGCCCACACTCGACTCGGGACACTATCCCATCATCAGCCGTCGCATCGGGTCCAAGCTATTGAAAATGGAGTTTGATCCCCAGCGTTCGAACGGGCACGCCGTTCGAACCGTCGATGTTCCCGTATCCGAACGAAATCGTTACTCTCTGACCGATGATGAAGTCATCGAGCTCGCGCGCTATGCCGTGATCATCGAAAAGCATTATCAACGGCCGATGGACATCGAATGGGGCAAGGACGGTATTGACGGCAAACTGTACATCTTGCAAGCCCGGCCCGAGACGGTGAAGTCCCAGATGGGCCACCACGACGTTCAAGAACGCTATCGCCTGAAGGCAACTGGCGAAGTCCTCATCACGGGCCGTGCCATCGGTCAGAAGATCGGCTCCGGCCAGGTACGTGTCGTCGGCGATATTTCCCAGATGGATCAGGTCAAGCGGGGTGACATCCTCGTTACCGACATGACCGATCCCAACTGGGAGCCTGTCATGAAGCTGGCCTCGGCCATCGTCACCAATCGCGGAGGACGCACCTGCCACGCGGCCATCATTGCCCGTGAACTGGGCATTCCGGCCGTTGTTGGCTGCGCGAACGCCACCGACGTGCTTAGCGACGGAAGGGAGGTTACGGTATCGTGCGCGGAAGGCGACGAGGGGCGTATCTACGATGGTCTGATCGAAACGGAGATCGAAGAAGTCCGTTGGGGCGAGATGCCCGACATCGGTCTCAAGATCATGATGAACGTCGGCAATCCGCAGCTGGCCTTCGATTTCTCGCAGATTCCCAACCACGGTGTAGGACTGGCTCGCCTCGAGTTCATCATCAACAACAATATCAATGTGCATCCCAAGGCGGTGCTCGATTATCCGAATGTGGATGCCGAGCTCAAGAAAGCCGTAGAGTCGGCGGCGCGCGGTTATGCAAGTCCCAGAGCTTTCTTTGTCGAGAAGCTCGCCGAAGGCATCAGCACACTGGCTGCCGCCTTCTATCCGAAACCCGTCATCGTGCGCCTCTCCGATTTCAAATCGAATGAATACCGCAAACTGGTGGGCGGCTCGCGCTACGAGCCCGAGGAAGAAAACCCGATGTTGGGCTTCCGCGGCGCGTCGCGCTATGTATCGGCAGAGTTCGAAGAGTGCTTCAGGATGGAATGCGAAGCGCTCAAGAAGGTTCGGGACGACATGGGCCTGACCAATGTCGAGATCATGGTGCCTTTCGTGCGCACCTTGCCCCAGGCAGCCAAGGTTGTAGACCTGCTTGCCAAGAACGGTTTGGCGCGCGGCGAAAATGGTCTGCGATTGATCATGATGTGCGAAGTGCCTTCCAATGCGATCCTGGCTGACGAGTTCCTGCAATATTTCGACGGCTTTTCCATTGGCTCCAACGATATGACACAGCTCACACTGGGTCTGGATCGCGATTCCGGCCTGGAGTTGCTGGCTGCCGACTTCGATGAACGCGATGAGGCGGTCAAATTTATGCTCAGGCGCGCCATCAAGGCATGCCTGGCCGCAGGAAAATACGTAGGCATCTGCGGTCAAGGCCCCAGCGATCATCCAGACCTTGCGCAGTGGCTGCGCGATGAAGGCATCTTGTCGATGTCCCTGAATCCGGATACCGTAGTCGATACGTGGCAGCGCCTCGCCAACGAGTAATGATGGACGGCGTCCTGGCGCAAGATTTACCCGGACGCCGCAGCGACACTATGCGTCACCACACCGCCCAGTAAGGAATCCTTGGAGACTTTATTGGGCGGTTCCGTACAGACGCAGGAAAATATCCACAATGCAGCCTGCCTTGCGTTCCAGTTCCTTGTCGTCCATCACACGACCGGCTCCCAAGAGATTGCGTATCAGTTCTGATTCGCACAGGCTGCGCAGCAGCATTGCCATCTGGTCCGGATCGCTATTATGCAAATTTCCTTTATTCACCTCATTGCGCAGGACCTTGGCGATCTCGATCCAGACGCTATGGGTTCCCAATTCATAGAACTGGCGTCCGATGTCGGATGTACCGCCTACCGAAATGGCTACACGCAATATTTCGATAGGTTCCGAGGAACCGATGAGCTTAAGCAGCGATACGACAAAGCGGTGCAACTGGGTGGGGAAATTATCAGATTCCAGCAATAATTGCAGGACTTCCTGTGCGTACTTGTCACCGGAATGCAGCATAGCAGCAAGCAGCAACTCCTCTTTAGACGAAAAATAGTTGTACAGCGTCGCCTTCGAGCCGCCAACCCGGGCCGCGATCTGTGACATGGACGCCGCGTCAAAGCCGACTTCGCGAAAAACATCCAGGGCCACGGACATAATGGCCGCGCGTCTGGCTTCACTTTTCGTTCTCATCTCGTTCTCATAATTTTGTACCAACCCGTACAGTTTTGCTTGACACCACTATTTTGTCAAGCGTAATATGACCGTACAGTACGGTTAATACATTTACTTTATGAGTTTCTATGACGCCACATGCACGCCAGCCGTTCATCCAAACCTTATCAGCGTTAGCGGGCGTGCTCGTTCTGGCGGGATGCAGCCAACCAACCGCTCAAAGCGGACCGCCTCCGACGCCCGAAGTCAGCGTAGTAACGATAGCCACCCAGCCCGTTTCATTAACGACCGAGCTCGCCGGCCGCACCAGTGCATTCATGGTGTCCGAAGTCCGCCCGCAGGTGGGCGGTATCGTCAAGAACCGGTCATTCAAGGAAGGGAGCGATGTCAAAGCGGGGGAGACCTTGTATGAGATCGATTCCGCGAGCTACAAGGCCAGTCACAACAGTGCCAAAGCAGCGCTTACCAAGGCCCAGGCCAACCTGAAAGTCGCAGGGCTGACTGCCGGGCGCTATAAAGAACTCGTCAAGATCAACGCAGTAAGCAAGCAAGACAACGACCGGGCCGCCGCCGAACTTCTTCAGGCGCAAGCCGATGTCGCGTCTGCGAAGGCGGCTCTTGAGATGGCATCCATCAATCTTGGTTATACCCGTGTCACGGCGCCGATTTCCGGTCGTATCGGCCGATCGAGCATCACGCCGGGCGCTTTACTTTCAGCCAACCAAGCCAGCCCGTTGGCGACTATCCAGCAACTTGATCCTATCTATGTGGACGTCACGCAGTCCAGCATCGAACTGATGCGCTTGCGCCGTGCGCTGGACTCCGGGTCCTTATCGGCCTCGACTGAAGCACGGGCCAATGTCCGGCTCATCCTTGAGGACGGCATGGAATACGGCCATCCCGGCGAGCTGCAGTTCTCGGACGTCAGTGTCAATCCCGGTACAGGCATGGTCACCCTGCGTGCCGTATTTCCCAATCCAGGGCAGCAGTTGCTGCCTGGAATGTATGTGCGCGCCATCCTCGAAGAGGGAGTTCGCGACCAGGCCATATTGGTTCCGCAGCAAGGTGTGACCCGGGATTCGAAAGGTAATGCCACCGCGCTTCTCGTTAATGTCGACGGCAAGGTCGAAAGCCGAGCGTTGACGGCGACGCGTACTGTTGGCGACCAATGGCTTGTCGATACCGGCATCGCTGCTGGCGAGCGGGTGATTGTGGAAGGGGTGCAGAAAGTACGCCCGGGCGCACTGGTCCGGGCAGTTGAAATCACTGCCGGTTGAACCCGACTCACACCTGGAATACATCGACCATGTCACGATTTTTCATTGATCGCCCGATCTTCGCCTGGGTAATTGCCCTGGTGATCATGCTTGCGGGCGGATTATCCATCCTTGGCTTGCCCGTCGCGCAATATCCAAGCATTGCTCCACCTCAAGTCACCATTGCTGCAACTTACCCTGGCGCGTCGGCCCAAACGTTGCAAGATACGGTCACGCAGGTCATCGAGCAGCAAATGAAGGGTATTGACGGCATGGACTACATGTCGTCGACCAGTGACTCGTCGGGCCGCATGACGATCACTGTTACGTTCGCAGCAGGTACGGATCCCGATATTGCGCAGGTACAAGTGCAGAACAAGCTGTCAATAGCCACACCCATGCTGCCGCAAGAGGTACAGCGCCAGGGGGTTATCGTCACGAAATCGACCGCCAACTTCCTGATGGTGGTCGGCCTGATCTCCGAAGATGGAAGTATGACCGCCACCGACTTGGGCGACTATGCGGTCGCCAACCTGCGCGATCCCATGAGCCGGGTTGAAGGTGTGGGCGAGTTGGAAGTCTTCGGCAGCCAATATGCCATGCGCGTGTGGCTCGATCCCAACAAGCTGTATAGCTACAATCTGGTGCCGGGCGACGTCGTCAGTGCCATACAGGCGCAGAACGCCCAGGTTTCAGTCGGGCAGCTGGGCGCAACGCCCTCGGTTCCAGGCCAGCAGATCAATGCCACTATCACCTCCCAATCCTTGCTACAGACTCCGGAGCAGTTTGGTGAAATACTGCTGCGCACCACACCCGATGGCGCGGCGGTACGGCTACGCGATGTGGCGCGCCTGGAAATGGGCAGCGAGACCTACAACGTTGTAGCGCGCTACAACGGACTGCCGGCCGCCGGGATGGGTTTTAAACTGGCCACCGGGGCGAATGCGCTCGACACGGCAGAAGCCATCAAGGCACAGGTCAGCGAGTTGGAGAAAAACTTTCCCGCCAGCATGAAATCGGTGATCGCCTTCGACACGACGCCTTTCGTGGAAGTGTCGATCTCAGGCGTCGTGTCTACGCTGATCGAGGCGGTCATCCTGGTATTCCTGGTTATGTACCTGTTCTTGCAGAATTTCAGGGCAACGATCATTCCCACGATTGCGGTTCCTGTGGTCTTGCTGGGTACCTTTGGTATTCTTGCCGCTTTCGGCTTCTCTATCAATACCTTGACCTTGTTCGGCGTGGTGCTGGCAATTGGCCTGCTGGTCGACGATGCCATCGTCGTGGTTGAGAACGTTGAACGCCTGATGACGGAAGAAGGCTTGTCGCCGAAAGAGGCAACGCGCAAGTCCATGGACCAGATTACCGGGGCTCTGGTGGGTATCGGTCTGGTGATTTCGGCCGTCCTGGTGCCAATGGCCTTCTTTGGCGGTTCCACCGGTGTGATCTATCGTCAGTTCTCGATCACCATTGTCTCGGCCATGGGGCTGTCCGTGCTGGTCGCCATTGTGCTGACGCCGGCTCTCTGCGCAACCATGCTCAAACCAGTTGTCAAGGGCGAACACGCTCCCCGGGGCCGTTTCTTTACCTGGTTCAATCGCAATTTTGATCGCGGCACCCAGAAATACCATTCCTGGGTCGGGCATATGATTGCCCGCAGCACCCGTTATCTGCTGATTTATCTGGCGCTGGTGATCGTCGCCGTCTTGCTGTTTATCAGGATGCCTACGTCTTTCCTGCCGGACGAGGACCAGGGCGTGCTCTTTACCCAGGTCCTGTTGCCGGCCGGTGCAACCCAGGAGCGCACGCTGGCCTCGCTCGACAAGATGGAAGCCCATTTCCTGGCTAATGAAAAAGATAATGTCGAGTCCGTTTTCACCGTGGCAGGGTTCAGCTTTGCCGGCGCCGGCCAGAACGCGGGCCTGGGGTTCATCAAGCTGAATGACTGGAGCGCGCGCCCTGGTGCGGAAAATGGCGTTGCGGCGATTGCCGAACGCGCGTCGGCCGTCCTGTCGGAGATTAAAGACGGCATGATATTCGCGTTTGCTCCGCCCGCCGTACTCGAGCTGGGCAATGCCAAGGGCTTCGATATGTATCTGCAGGACCGTGCCGGAATGGGACATGAAAAGCTGACAGAGGCCCGCAATCAATTGCTGGGCCTGGCCGCCCAAAATTCCGATCTGATCGCCGTGCGCCCCAACGGGCAGGATGACACACCGCAGTATCGCATCGAGATCGACCAAGCCAAGGCAGGCGCTTTGGGACTGAGCATGGGTCAAGTCAACAGTACGCTTTCCAGTGCATGGGGCGGTGCCTATGTGAACGATTTCATCGACAAAGGGCGCGTCAAGAAGGTTTATGTGCAGTCCGAAGCCGACTTCCGCATGGTGCCCGAGGACCTGCAGAAATGGTACGCACGCAATGCGTCGGGCCAGATGGTTCCCTTTTCGGCCTTTGCAACGGCACATTGGGAGTACGGTTCGCCTCGCTTGGAGCGATACAACGGTATCCCAGCAGTGCAGATTCAGGGCGAACCGGCACCGGGCGTAAGCTCGGGCGACGCCATGGCGGCGATGGAAGAAATTGCAGCGCAATTGCCAGCTGGTTTCGGTATTGAATGGACAGGACTGTCGTATCAGGAACGCATGTCCGGCTCCCAAGCGCCGGCCTTGTACGCCATTTCCTTGCTCGTGGTCTTTCTGTGTCTGGCCGCCTTGTATGAAAGCTGGTCCATTCCAGTCGCCGTCATGTTGGTTGTGCCCCTGGGGGTACTCGGGGCTCTCCTGGCCGCCAACGGGCGGGGAATCTCCAACGACGTGTACTTCCAGGTCGGCCTGCTGGTAACCATAGGGCTGGCTGCGAAGAACGCCATCATGATTGTCGAGTTTGCACAGGGCCTCATGGACGAAGGCATGGGCCTGATTGAGGCAGCATTGGAGGCAGCAAGGTTGCGCTTGCGGCCTATTCTGATGACATCCATCGCATTCGGACTAGGGGTAATGCCCTTGGCCATCAAGACAGGTGCCGGTTCGGGCAGCCAGAATGCCATCGGTACCGGAGTGCTTGGCGGAACCATTGCGGCAACCGTTCTTGGTATTTTCTTTATCCCTGTGTTCTTCGTGGTGGTGCGCCGGCTGTTCTCGTCAAAGAAGAAGGCCGATCAACCTTTGTCCGACTCCACGGCAACGCCCTCCGAGCAGAAGATCTGACATGAAATATTTATCTTTGACATCAATCGCCGCAGCGATGCTGCTGGCTGGCTGCACAAGCATGGCGCCCAGCTATCAACAGCCAAGCGCAGCGGTGGGCGCAGAATGGCCCACCGGCGCTGCATATGGTAAAGAGGGCGGGGAAGCCGCGCCCGGGGCTCCTCTGGCCGCCGACATCGCCTGGCAGCTGTTCATAGTCGATGCCGACCTGCGCACGATTGTTTCCATGGCGCTCGAGAATAATCGCGATCTACGGGTGGCGGCCTTGAATATCGATCGTGCACGAGCGCAGTATCAAATCCGGCGTGCCGACAGCTTTCCCTCTATAGGAATGTCTGGCTCCGGCACAAGCCAGCGCTTGCCCGCTGATCTTTCCGTTACGGACGAGGCAGGGATAAGCCGTCAATATAGCGCAGGCGTAGGCATGAGCGCATATGAACTAGACCTGTTTGGCCGCGTGCGCAGCCTGAAGGACGAGGCCTTGCAGCGTTACCTCGCCACGCAGGAGGCGCGCAATGCCGTCCAGCTGTCGCTGGTCGCCGAGCTGGCCAATGCTTACCTTACCCTTGGTGCGGACCAGGAGCGTTTGCAGCTTGCCCAACAGACGTTAAGAAACCAGCAAGATGCCTATGCCCTGATCCGACGCAGCCACGAACTGGGCGTCGCCTCGATGCTGGACCTTCGACAGGCGCAAACCGTAGTCGAATCAGCCCGCGTGGACGTAGCTCGCTTTACCAGCCAAATCGCGCAGGACAAGAACGCATTGGTTCTGCTGGTGGGTGGAGACGTTCCCGACGAATTGCTGCCGACGTCACAACACGACGACAAGATGACCCTGGCGCAGTTAAATGCAGGTATCCCTTCCCAGGTCTTGCAACGGCGCCCTGACGTCGTCGAGGCGGAACGCCTGCTGCAGGCGGCCAATGCCACGATCGGTGCGGCACGAGCGGCATTTTTTCCTAGAATCAGCCTGACCGCCTCGGCTGGAACCACCAGTAGCGCTCTGTCCGGTCTGTTCGATGGCGGTTCTGGATTCTGGAGCTTCGTGCCTCAGATCAATATACCCATATTCGAGGGCGGACGAAATCGCGCCAACCTGAAGATGTCCGAAGTGGATCGCGACATCGCGCTTGCCCAGTACGACAAAGCGATACAGACCGCGTTCCGGGACGTGGCAGACGGTCTGGCCGAGCGCGGCACTCTGGACGAGCGGCTCAGCGCTCAAACGGCTTTGGTCGACGCATCGGCGGATAATCATGTGCTTTCCAACGCGCGCTTCAGAAGCGGCGTGGACAGTTATCTTAATGTGCTGGACGCCCAACGCGGCCTTTACGCGGCCCAGCAAGACCTGATAACTTTACGATTGACCAGGAACAGCAATCACGTAGCGCTGTACAAGGCCCTGGGAGGTGGATGGAATTCAGTACCCAGCGTAGCCGTTCCTTAGTATCCTGTGCAGGTCTATCGTGGGCAAAGGAAAAAAATGACGCACACAGAAGCACACCGGGTCGTGATCATTGGCGGTGGCGCCGGAGGCCTCGAGTTGGCAGCCAAGCTGGGCCAGAAGTTTGGGCCGCAACACGTATTTCTGGTTGACAAGGCGGGTGACCATATTTGGAAGCCTTCCTTGCACGAGGTTGCTGCCGGCACACTGGACATACATCGCGAAGGCCTCTCCTACTTCATGCTGGCCAAGGATAAAGGTTTTACCTTCATATTCGGCGAGGTAGCCCATATCGATCGGGAAGCCAGAAGAATACTGCTCGAACCGGTGTTCTCCGACCAGCAGATCGAAATATTTCCGGCGCGCACGTTGCCATTCGACACACTGGTCTTGGCGGTGGGCAGCAAATCGAATTTCTTCGGAACCCCGGGCGCCGCTGAATTCGCGATCGCCCTTGATTCAACGGAAGAAGCCGAGCGGTTCCGGCTCCGCCTGTTGCATCAGCTTGTCACCGCGAATCAGAAGAAATCCGATCACGCCAGCTACCAACTCAATATCGGAATCGTCGGCGGGGGTGCCACGGGGGTGGAACTCGCCGCTGAACTCCGCGAAGCATGCGCCGATGCGGTTTTCTATGGGCTCAACAGCCTCGATCCTCAGGAAGACATACAAATAACGTTGCTTGAAGGCGCCGATCGAATTTTGTCAGCACTGTCGCCCAAGATGTCCGCCGCGGCCCAGCAACTGCTGACCGACCGTGGAATTTCGGTAAAGACATCGGTACGAGTAGCCCGCATCGAGGCGGACGCCTTGTACGATTCCAACGATGTGCGATATCCTGTGGATCTGTGTGTATGGGCTGCGGGTATAGAGGCTCCTGCGTTTCTGACACTTTTGGGGCTGCCGACAAATCGCATCAATCAACTTGTCGTGGATGGTGGCTTGCGCAGCAGCGACCCTTCAGTCTTTGCCATGGGCGACTGCGCCCAGGTGCCCTGGGGGGAGCAGGGACAATTTCTGCCGGCCAAGGCGCAGGTGGCCCACCAGCAAGCTGTCTTTTTGCTGCCCATCATGGCTGAACGCATTCAAGGCAAGGAAGTGCAGGCACGCCAATTTCAGTTTCGGGACTACGGATCGCTCGTTTCCGTGGGCCACACCCGTGGCGTCGGCAGTCTCATGGGTGTGCTCACGGGAAAGAACTGGTTCGTACAAGGGCTTCTGGCCAGAATGATGTATATGAGCCTGCACCTCATGCATCATTTTGCCATACTCGGTTTTCTCCGGACGACTTCTCTGGCGCTGGGACGCCTGTTGATGAAACGGGGCAGGCCGCGGGTCAAGTTGCATTAGAATTGACGTGTCTTTATTTGCCGAAGAGAAGGGCATGAGGTTTAACGCGCAGATGCCGTCGCCGCTAGGCAACATGCTGCTGTCTTCCAATGGTAGCCACCTGACTGGGGCCTATTTCATCGGCCAGAGCGACTGTCCGTCGCTCGCCGGCGCCACCTTATCCGCACGCCAACATGGGGGCCCCTCAGACGGATTGATGGCCGGGCTGCCCATCAAGAATTTCAGAGTCCGCCGGGTCGACCAGACTGATCTCTTTGCCAACGTCATGCCACCTGAATGTGGATTCGACATTTCCGCGCTGGAACCAGGCCGACAGGTCTCGAGCCTTACGGTGCAACCCGACACCCCCGACCGCGTGCAGGCGCTTTTCGAACAGGTTCAGCAAGAGCTCAACGACTACTTTGCGGGCCGACGCCAGTCGTTCACCGTGGCACTCCATATCGAAGGGTCAGAGTTCCAGCAGCGAGTATGGCAGGCCTTGCGCGAAATCCCTTATGGGGAATCGGCAACCTACGGCGACGTTGCGCGCGCAGCAGGCCTAACGCCGCAACACAGCCGCCCGGTAGGTACGGCGGTAGGGCGCAACCCTCTCTCCATCATTATTCCCTGCCACCGCGTGTTGGGCGCAGGCAGCATCCTTACGGGCTATACCGGCGGACTCGAGCGCAAGCTATTGCTCTTGCAACGGGAGGGCTTCACATTGGGGTGATCAGCAGCTGAGCCGCATATGGTCATCAGGCGCGCGTGTCGTGCTTCATGATGCGCTGTTTTTCGCGTTCCCAGTCTTTGTCGCGCGCAACATCGCGTTTATCGTGCAGTTTTTTGCCTCGACCCAGTCCAAAATCCAGCTTGATCCGGCCATTCTTGTAATGCAGGTTAAGCGGTATCAATGTAAAACCGCGCTGCTCAACTTTACCGATAAGCTTGCTGATCTCTTCGGCATGCAATAACAATTTGCGCGTGCGCGTCGCGTTAGGATGGATGTGGGTGGAAGCAGTTGGCAATGGGCTTATATGCATGCCGATGATCCATAATGCTCCGTCACGAACAATGACGTAGCTTTCCTTGAGCTGTACATGACCCGCACGTATGGCTTTTACCTCCCAGCCTTCCAGCACGAGTCCCGCCTCGTAGCGGTCTTCAATAAAGTAATCGTGCGTGGCTTTACGGTTGTCGACAATGCTCATGAATCAATTCGGTTGTAGGCTGTAAAATCAGTACATTCTATCCATTAACTACTTTCAATGCATAAAGTCCAGCGATCCGTCCTCGTTCCCTATAGTCGTTCGCAAATGTTCGACCTCGTCGCCGATGTGGCCAGGTATCCGGAATTCATGCCGTGGTGTGGGGGCACGGTAGTACACAAGAACACTGACAAGGAAATGGAAGCATCCATTACCATTAGTATCGCCGGTATAAAACAAACATTCACCACACGTAACCAGCATGACTACCCACGCCTTATCACCTTTCATCTGGTGAATGGGCCTTTTTCCGCCCTGACGGGAAACTGGGAGTTCCACGCATTGGACGACAAAGCCTGCAAGGTGGTATATGTCATGGAGTACGCGTTTTCCAGCCGGACGCTCGAAGCGGTGGTCGGGCCTATTTTCAACCGCATTGCCAGCAGCTTCATCGACTCGTTCACTCAGCGCGCGCAGGCCATCTACGGTGACTAATGACCGACTTGAATAGCTTCTCGATACAGGTTGTGTACGCCCAGCCCGATTCCGTCTGGGATGTGACCGTACGGCTGTGGCCCGGGGCCACTGCCGCCCAGGCTCTTGAAGCCAGTCATTTCGCCAGCGACTTTCCCAATTACCCCGGTGCGGCCGTATTGATGGGCATATACGGCCAGTTATGCACTCCCGAGCATGTCCTGGTCGACGGCGACCGCCTGGAAATCTACCGGCCGCTAACGTTTGACCCTACCGAATCCCGGCAGCGCCGGGCCTTGCACCGCCAGGCTTTCATGACAAAATCAAAACATCGGCCCAAACGGCGCAAGGCAAAGGCGGCAGCCGGTATCCTGGATCCCTGAAAAGGCAGATTGTCATGCACATGACATAAAAGCGAACAATAAGGCGCTAAGGTAGGCACCACAAAAACAAGCGCGCGGCAAGCCAGGAATAAGCCGCCATTCAGGAGACAGGCAATATGGAATTTCAACTCAGCGATGAACAGCAGGCATTTGCCCAGGCGGCACGGGATTTTGCCGTTGGCGAGCTCCAGCCGCATGCGGCCCGTTGGGATGCCGAGGGCATCTTTCCCCGGGAAACCTTCGAAAGAGCCGGGGCAATGGGATTTTGCGGCATTTATGCTCCCGAGTCGATCGGCGGATTGGGGCTGCCCCGCCTGGATGCCTCGCTCGTGTTCGAAGAAATGGCCGCCTACGACCCCTCCACCACGGCCTTCCTGACCATCCATAACATGGCGACATGGATGATCGGGTCGTGGGCTACCGAGCCCGTGCGCAAGGCCTGGGGGCCGTCGCTGGCCGCTGGCCAGAAGCTCGGGTCCTACTGCCTGACTGAACCGGGTGCCGGGTCAGACGCCGCCTCGCTGTCCACCAGGGCGGAAAAACGCGGAAGCGCATACTTCCTCAACGGTGCCAAGGCATTCATATCCGGCGCCGGAGACACCGACCTGCTGGTCGTCATGGCCCGCACGGGGGTCGCCGGAGCGCAAGGCATTTCGGCTTTCGTGGTCCCGGCCGACACCCCTGGGGTCAGCTATGGGCGGAAAGAGGACAAAATGGGCTGGAACAGCCAGTCCACCCGTCCGGTGGTCTTTGAAAATGCCGAGATTCCGGCCGAGAACCTATTGGGCCACGAAGGCGAGGGGTTCAAGTTTGCCATGAAGGGCCTGGACGGCGGCCGTATCAACATCGCAGCTTGCTCGGTGGGTGCCGCGCAAGGGGCTTACGAAGCGGCGCGACGCTATATGAGCGAGCGCAAGCAATTTGGCCGTGAGTTGGCCAGCTTTCAAGCCTTGCAGTTCAAGCTGGCCGATATGCTGACCAACATTGTCGCTTCGCGGCAGATGGTGCGCCTGGCCGCCGCAAAACTGGATGAAGGCGACCAGCAGGCGTCCACCTATTGTGCAATGGCAAAACGCCTCGCCACCGATTTATGCTTCCATGTGTGCCTGGATGCTCAGCAGATCCACGGTGGCTATGGCTACCTCAAGGATTACCCGTTGGAGCGACTGGTACGCGACACCCGCGTCCATCAGATCCTTGAAGGAACCAACGAAATAATGCGCGTAATCATCGCGCGCCAGATACTGGACAAAGGAGCCGATATCCGATGAACTCCCCCGTGTTGTTCCAGGTGATCGAAACTGCCGCCACGACCAAGGTGGGTATCGCCACACTCAATACGCCGCAAACGCTTAATGGCCTGTCGCTCGAAATGTGCGAACTGTTGGCGACACAGCTTGGGGATTGGCAAGCCGACGAATCCATCGCAATGGTCATCCTTAAAGGCGCGGGAGACCGCGCATTCTGCGCCGGCGGAGACTTGCATGGGCTGTACAGGTCAATGCAGGAGAACGTCGGGAGACTGGCCTGGGACAATGTCTACGCGCGTCACTTCTTTGATACCGAATACCGGCTCGATTATCAAATACATACCTACTCCAAGCCCGTGCTTTGCTGGGGTAGCGGCATTGTCATGGGAGGTGGCGTGGGCCTGATGATGGGTGCCAGCCACCGGGTCGTCACCGAAACCACACGGTTCGCGATGCCCGAGATAACCATCGGCTTGTATCCCGATGTCGGCGGTTCGTGGATGCTTGCGCGGCTTCCTGGCGGTACCGGCTTGTTCCTGGCGCTGACGGGCGCCCAAGTAGGCCATAGCGATTGCCGCTACCTGGGCCTTGCCGATTACACCCTCGACTCCGGCCAGTGGGACGAACTGGTCCGTCAAATACAAGCTGCAAGCTGGTCTGTAGCCGACAGTGAGAATCACGTCCTGCTAGAACGCCTGTTGCGCGGAATGCAATCCGCTGCGGGCGCAGAACCAGGACCTCTGGAAAAAAACCACGCGCTTATCAGAAAGGCCTGCGATGGTAAAGATTTCGACGCCATCTGCTCAAATATTGCATCCTTCAGCGATAACGCAGATCCGTGGTTGAAGCGCGCCGCCACGACGTTCATGGCCGGGTCGCCAGGTTCGGCCCGTCTGTGCTTTGCATTGTTGGATCGAGTACGCCTCCATTCACTGGCCGATGTGTTCCGGGACGAATACATCGTGTCGTTGCACTGCGGTGTCGAAGGCGACTTCCAGGAAGGCATACGTGCTCTCCTCATTGACAAGGACAAGCAGCCCAGGTGGAATCCGGCCACACTCGCGCAAGCCACCGACGCCTGGGTACAGCGTTTCTTCCAGCCACCATGGCCAGAGTCCATCGGCCATCCGCTGGCCGACCTGGGTGAGGAACGGACTAGCGGGAAAATCTGAACCAACAATGTGCCTTCGGCATGACATCAATCGACAAGAACTAGGAGACAAACAATGAGTCGCATCGCTTTTATTGGTCTGGGTCATATGGGTGGCCCAATGGCCCTGAATTTGCTTAAAGCGGGCCATGATCTGGCCGTTTTCGACCTGGTGCCGGCGGCCATCAAGACACTGGTCGACGCCGGTGCAACGGAAGCGGATTCCGCACAAACGGCGGTCGAAAATGCAGAAGTGGTTGTCTCCATGTTGCCGGCCAGCAAGCATGTCGAGGGCTTGTACCTGGGTGAAACCGGACTTCTGAAATACGTCTCGACCAACACCCTGGTTCTGGAGTGCAGTACCATTGCACCCGAGTCCGCCCGCAAGGTTGCGCAGGCCGCACACGAGTGCAATGTACGCATGATCGACGCGCCGGTTTCGGGTGGCACGGGTGGCGCCGTGGCTGGAACCCTGACATTCATCGTCGGCGGCGACGCCGACGATCTGGAAGCAGCCCGGCCTTATCTTGAGAAAATGGGCAAGAACATATTCCATGCAGGAGCCGCCGGTGCAGGACAGGTGGCTAAAATTTGCAATAATATGTTGCTTGGCATACTGATGGCAGGAACGTCGGAAGCCCTTGCGCTCGGTGTAAAGAACGGACTGGACCCCAAGGTACTGTCCGACATCATTGCGAAAAGCTCGGGCCGTAACTGGGCCACAGAGCTTTACAACCCATGGCCGGGAGTCATGGAGCATGCGCCCGCCTCCAAAGGCTATGCGGGCGGTTTCGGGGTTGATCTCATGCTGAAAGACCTTGGTCTGGCCGCCGAGGCCGCATTGACTACCCGTGCGTCGGTGCCGCTGGGCGAGCTGGCGCGCAACCTGTATTCCATGCACAGTGCTCAGGGCAACGGGGCACAGGATTTCTCCAGCATCCTGAATCTATTCAAGAAGTAGGGCGGGTGTCAGCTTTCGGTCTTGACTTGATAAGGCAAAGGAAGCAGTTCGATGGCAGGGCCGTCGGCCTTTCCCAGGCGAAAGTCCGACGTGGGAAGGTCGGATAGCTGCACCTCCATCAATAGATGCAAATCGCCGCAAATTGCCGCGTTGATGATACGCCCGCAAGGCGTGTCGGGGTTGCCCGCCTTATAGATATCGGCGCCTGGCAGTGTTACGGATTCGATATCGCGGGCGCCAGTAACAACGCCATAAGCCATACGACGCTTGACCGTGCCTCGGTAATGGCTGCGCGCCACCACTTCCTGGCCCGGATAACATCCCTTGGAAAAACTTACCCCATCGATCAGATCGAAATTGAGCGTTTGAGGAATGAAAAGATCCTGGGTGGCTATACCCACCCAAGGCAAACCGGCGGCAATATCCCCCGCACGCCAGCATTCACTTGAAGTGTCGGCGGCCGGCGTCCCGGTGGCCGGCAGTCCGGCGGCCGGCGCTTGGGCATTTGGCGTGTCGAGCTGTTCAGCGTACTCCTGGAGATCAGACGTCGCGAACCACCAGCGAGCCGTATCGACCGTGGCGGAAGGCGCTGAAATCCACGTGCCGGCGGCGCTACGAACAACATCCCACGTACTCTGTTGCGCCGACATAATGGCAGCTTGCTTCATGATATCCGTGGACGGTATGTTCTTATCGGTTCCCGATTTATTGAATGTTACGCCCAGCACCTGCAATGGTGCCTGCCTGAAGACGACCTGGGCGCGCAATACGAACATCGAGAGTCGCTTGATGAGGGCGGACGCGATATCGGCCTTGACAAGCGCATACAGCTGGGTGGCTCCGTTATTTTTTTGTTCAGACCAAATCACCATGCTGCTCAGCAAACGTCCCTTGGCAGTGCAATAACCAGCCAGACGGGCCTGGTCGGACGCCATTCCCGTGATGTCATGGGTGAGTTGACCATGCAAGAAAGAAGCAGCGTCCGATCCGGAAACTTCAATGACGGCGAGGTCATCCAGGAGAGCAACAAAATTCGGGAGGTGAGTCATGGGTAAAAGTGGGCTCGCGACAAGAGACATAGACAGAGGTTGCGTTTATGATAACGGGCTTCGGCAGATTATGCAGTGAAACTCATTATCGGGCGATGTGCCCGATTTCCACCGGCTCGTAAGTTCCCGGCCGGGATACACTTTGGTTCAATGACAAAATTCAAATCTTTCGTGCTGTATACGCTTTTACTGCTGGCACTGATCGCCACCGGTCTGAGTGGAGCGGCTTGGTACTGGGTCGAGCGCCCCGTCGCCATGGACGCCGAACGCGTCGACTTTGTGGTCGAATCGGGAAGCCGCCCGCGGACCATCGCCCAGTTGATGAACAAATCAGGCATAAAGATCAACGAAGACGCCTTTGTCGCTCTGGCGCGGCTGACAGGACGCGATACGTTGATCAAAGCGGGGGCCTACGAGGCGGTGCGCGGCGACACGCCCCGTGCCTTGCTTGAGCGCATGGCCAATGGCGATATGTCCCAAACGCAGATCACCTTGGTGGAAGGGTGGTCTTATCAGCGCATCCGCCAGGCCCTGGAGCAGAATCCACAGGTCAAGCAGACACTTGCCTCAGTGTCCGACGAAGAAATCGCACAAAAACTGGCCATTACTGAAAGTAGCCTGGAAGGGTTGTTCTATCCTGACACCTATGTATTCGTTCCCGGCTCGTCCGACTTCGATATTCTGCGACGCGCCTATCATGCACAGCAACAGCTCCTTGCTTCCGCCTGGGAGGAGCGTGATCCTGACCTGCCTCTGACGAAACCCTACGACGCCCTGATCCTCGCCTCTATCGTAGAAAAAGAGACCGGTCACAGCGCAGACCGACAACGTGTGGCCGGGGTGTTCATCAACCGGCTTCGACTAGGCATGCCTTTGCAAACCGACCCGACGGTAATATACGGGATGGGCGATACATATCAGGGCCGAATACGCAAGAAAGACCTGACCACCGATACGCCATGGAACACCTACACACGTGGTGGCTTGCCGCCGACGCCCATTGCCAGCGCCGGTAAGGCTGCCCTGTTGTCGGTCCTGCATCCTGAAGCGCACAAGTTTCTCTATTTTGTATCCCGGGGCGATGGGTCCAGCGAATTCTCCCAGAATCTTGCGGATCATAATCGGGCCGTATCTAAATATATATTGGGACGACGCAACTGATGCAGGTTCAGCGTGGCTGTTTTATTACTCTGGAAGGATTGGACGGGGCGGGAAAAAGTACGCATGTCCAATGGATTGTCGACCAACTGCAGAGTCGCGGCCTCCCGGTCGTTTCAACCCGCGAACCAGGCGGTACGATGTTGGGCGAACAACTGCGACAATGCGTGCTGACCCAACCTATGAACCTTAAAACGGAAACGCTGCTCATGTTTGCAGGGCGGTGCGAGCATATCGAGACGGTGATCAAGCCTGCACTAAATGCCGGCAGGTGGGTCGTCTGCGACCGTTTCACCGATGCTACCTATGCCTATCAGGGCGGCGGACGACAACTGGGCGAAAAAAGCATCAACTGCCTGGAACAATGGGTGCATGCCGACCTGCAACCCGATCGCACCTGGCTTTTCGATATTCCGCTAGCCGTGGCGCGCGAGCGCCTTGGCAGGACCCGGGAATTGGACCGATTCGAACAAGAAGGCGACGCTTTTTTCGAACGGACTCGCTACGCTTATCACGAACGCGCGCGCCAGCATCCGCAGCGCATGCGTATCATTGACTCAACTGAATCCATTGCAGCGGTACGCCGTACCCTTGTTGCCCAACTCGACGACCTGGTCCTGGCACATCAGAATGGTGGTGGGGCATGAGTGAGCCGGCGTCTTTCCTGCCCTGGCAGGAGCCGCTGGCGGCTTTGTGGCTTGCGCAACGCGAAAGGTTTGCGCATGCCTGGCTGATCCACGGTGTGCCCGGTATCGGCAAGCGGCAATTCGCTCTGGCGGCAGCAGCCAGCCTTCTATGTGAATCGCCACTGAACGGCCTGGCCTGCGGCCGATGCGCCGCGTGTCACTGGATGGCCAATGGCAATCACCCTGACTTGCGCCGTATAAGACCCGAAGCCGTGGCTCTCGAAGAGGGGCCGGCCGCAGCGGATTCAGACGATGAAGGCCTCGCCCCTGGCGCGTCCAAGAAGGCGCCGTCCAAAGATATCCGGGTCGAACAACTACGAGGATTGAGTTCCTGGTTCAATACGGCGACCCACCGTGGCGGCTGGCGCGTAGCGGTGCTGTATCCCGCTCAGGCGATGAACAGCATTTCTGCGAATGCCCTGTTGAAAGTGCTTGAGGAGCCTCCCGAACATACGATTTTCCTGCTCGTGGCGGACGCCCCCGATCGTCTGTTGCCCACATTGCTTTCGCGCTGTCGGCGCCTGCCTCTGCCGGTTCCGGACAAAGCAGCAAGTCTTGCATGGCTCGATCAGCACCAAGTAAACGATGCGCCACTATGGCTTGCGGCAGCGGGCGGAGCGCCCTTGTTGGCGTTGCAATTGGCTCAAACGAGTGCAAGTCCATGTCCCGAGTGGCTTGGCGACCTGATCACGCCATTGGCCCAGGGCTGTGCAATCGACGTCGGACCCCTCGCTGACCACCTGGAAAAAGTGCCCGCCGAAATATGGATAGACGCGCTTCAACGCCTGTTCATGGATCTTCTGCTGGCGGCCAGCGATGCACCGCTGCGCTATTACCCTGGCCTGGAAAAAACCATACGTTTGGCGGCTGGGCACGCAACATTGGTCAACCTGGCTGAAACAGCAAAATGGCTGGCGCAGCAGCGGGCCGTTGCCCGACATCCCCTCAACGCCAAGTTACTTCTACACAGCACTCTGCAACGGGTGGCGCTGGCGTGCCGCCCATAGGAACGAACATGTATGTAGACTCTCATTGCCACCTCGATTTCCCTGAGCTGGCTCAGAACTTGCCTGATATCCTCGACCGCATGGTCCAAAACCAGGTTGGCCATGCATTGGTGGTGAGTGTAAACTTGCCGAATTGGCCCCGGCTCATGGAGCTGGTTGCACCGCATTCCCATCTCCATGCATCGGTAGGGGTGCATCCTGACTACGAAGATACGCCCGAACCGTCAGTGCAAGACCTGGTCGACATGGCCCAGTCGCCAAAAGTGGTGGCCATAGGAGAAACAGGGCTGGACTATTTTCGTCTAGCCGAACCCCTGGATTGGCAACGCGACCGTTTCCGCACGCATATCCGGGCGAGTCACGGCAGCGGCTTGCCCTTAATCATCCATACCCGCTCAGCCAGTGCAGACACCCTGCGCATCATGAAGGAAGAGGGCGCCGACCGATACGGGGGCGTCATGCACTGCTTTACTGAGTCCTGGGAAGTGGCGCAAGCTGCAATGGAAATGAACTTTTATATTTCAATTTCGGGTATCGTTACCTTCAAGAAGGCACAAGCACTGCAGGAGCTGGCCACCAAGCTTCCGCTGGATCGCCTGCTGATCGAAACCGACTCCCCATATCTCGCGCCGGTTCCTCACCGTGGTAAATTGAACGACCCGTCCAACGTCATGCATGTGGCCGAAAAAATCGCCGAACTGCGCGGCATTCCCGCCGCCGACATAGCAAAACACTCAACTGATAACTTCTTCAGACTTTTCAATAAGATAAGACGATAACCTAATGAATTTTATAGATCAAGAGGAACCGGCTTTAAAGGCAATGATGTGTAGAGTATAACCATGTAGAACAATGACTTGCACAACATTGTTAAATCATAATGTTTAAAGTTAAATAGTTAAAGTACTTTGTTTAAAGTGAATTATGAGATCTAGCCTTTCCGCGACCGTCATCGTTCGTTCCTGGGCGCTGGGCCTGGCAATGGCCTTCCTGTGCGTGGCCGTCCAGGCGGCCAACCCTGCCGACTGGTGGGTGGACATAGCGAATGATCGCGTCTCCAATGTCAAGACCATGCTGGCACAAGGCGCCGATCCAAATGAACTCAGCTCAAAAGGACAACCGGCCATCATGCAGGCCATTCGCGACGGTGCCTGGGGCGTCTACGACGTCCTGGCGGCACATCGAAAGACCTCACTGAATGCCATCAACATCAATCGCGAGACACCATTGATGTATCTGGCAGTCCTGGGCGAAACGAAGCGGGCAAAAGATCTGATCCGACGTGGAGCAATGGTGAATCGCCTGGGCTGGACGCCCCTGCACTACGCAGCATCGACGGGCAAGCTGGAGACGGCCAGGATGTTGATAGCGAACAAAGCCATCATTGATGCGCCTGCGCCGGACGGAACGACCCCGCTGATGATGGCGGCACATTCCGGTAGCGAGGCCATGGTACGGTTGCTGCTGGACCACGGGGCAGAAGTCACGACACAAAACCTTCAGAAGCTGGACGCCGCCGACTGGGCCGTCAACAATAAGCATGTTGCGCTGGCCACCATGCTCGAGACCATGATCGATAAGACCTTGAAACAGCGCGCTGCCGCGCGCCAGGGCGAAAGCCAGGCCCCCGGATCCGGCAACATTGCACCGGATATCAGGGCGATAGATCCGCTTGAGATTGATGCAGGCGCCACAGCACCCGAACGCAACGTTCCCCAAGTGAAGACCGACAAGCCGTCATCGACATCACCCTATTTCGACCTTGAGCGATTCAAATAAAATGCATGGTCTGTTAAATGCCCTGCGTTACCCAGATCTCGTCGAGCAACGCAGATAGGCGCAACGCAGATGCCTCCCGATCGTCAAGTCGGGATAAATTCGGGGCGCAATATTCCTCGTAACCGTTCATAGGGAATCAGCAGCTCCGGCTGTCCAGACGAATAGGGCGCGATCTGGTAAGAATCATATTTCACCAGCAGCCCGCCATCCGTGAACGCAAAATTACTGCTCGCCTGGAACGGCCACAAGCGGTCGTAGGCAGCCGGATCGCGCATGGCATCCGGGTTGGACGCCAGCCATTGCGCATGCACCTCTTTCAAGGCGGCCTGAAAGGCGTCCTGTTTTCCATCTTCCAGCACATGGGTCAAGCCGAGCACCTTGCCGCTGTCGTTGTCCCAATTCAAAAACTGGGTGGCTGATATTCCGTGAGCGGCCCCAGTGTAATACTGCCAGGTATTCAATTCAACGACTGTCAAGTACTTGTTGCGGTAACGTGTTTTGGCTGCCAGCAACGTTGAATCACGAGGTGCCGCAGTCTTCCAGAAGTAAGCCTCGTACTCCTCTACCGTTGCATAAGGAGGAGCGCCGCTGCTGCCGACGCCGGTCATGACGGCTAGAGCGTGATCCACCAATTCCGTCAGCCTGGCTATGCCTGGAAAAACAATGGAGTCCAGTTTCACGGTTGGGCATTCGCCCTCGCACCCAGGCTTCTTGTGTTCCCACTTGACGTCTTGCGTGAACAGGCCGACTTTGCTGGTTTGCGCAGCGGTCTCCGCAGGGATGAGCGAAATGTTGTCAGGCGGTCCACTGGCACACGCCGTCATCAGAGATGCAGCGCCTATGGCGAGGGCCAGGCGCACGGATACTGCAGGAATCATTTTATTCATTTGATTGTGGTGGCATCCTGGCCGAAAAGAATTTGACGGGACGCTTCGTCGCTCACTGAAGGCGTCGTGTTGATTTCGTCGGCGAGTGCGTACGCGCGAGTGGTGGCCGGGCGCTGACGTATGGCGTCGAACCAGCGCCGCAGGTTGGGGAAATCATTCAATTCTTGTGCCTGGCGTTCGTGCGGAACAATCCATGGATAGCATGCCATATCGGCGATGGAATAGTCGCCGGCAATGAATTCACGACCCTCAAGCCGCCGGTCCAGCACTTTGTACAAGCGTGCGGTCTCTCGCACATATCGGTCTATGGCGTACGGGATCTTCTCGACCGCATAATTATTGAAATGATGATTTTGTCCGGCCATGGGGCCCAAACCGCCCATCTGCCAGAATAGCCATTGCAAGGTATCGACCCGGCCTCGCAACGTATCCGGAATGAATCGGCCTGTTTTTTCCGCCAGGTATAACAATATGGCGCCCGACTCGAATACCGGGATTGCAGAAGCGCCGTCTGCAGGCGCATGATCGACAATGGCAGGGATACGGTTATTGGGCGCAACCTGGAGAAATTCGGGCTGGAATTGATCACCCTTGCCAATATTGACCGGAATGATTTTATAAGGCAATCCTGTCTCTTCAAGAAACAGAGTGATTTTGTGTCCGTTCGGAGTCGTCCAGTAGTACAAGTCGATCATGCGGATCCTTTATTTCGTTGCGAGCGAGGCTGCCTGCGCCTTCAAGGCCTCTTCGATATCCTTGCGCAAGGCATCGGGCTTGGTGGTCGAACCGTAGCGTCGCAGTACCTGCCCGTGGCGGTCCACCAGAAATTTCGTGAAATTCCATTTGATATTGCGCGTGCCCAGGACACCTGCTTTCTCACCTTTGATCCAGGCGAACAGGGGATGGGCACCCGGCCCATTAACCTCAACCTTGTCGAACATGGGAAAGGAAATTTCGTAGCTGCTGGAACAGAAGCGGGCAATTTCATGAGCGTCGCCGGGCTCCTGGTGCCCAAACTGATCGCAGGGGAAACCCAATATGGAAAACCCGCGATCGCGGTACTCACGGTAAAGCGATTCCAGTCCCTGATATTGCGGCGTGAATCCACACTGGGAGGCCACGTTGACGACAAGCAATACCTGGCCTCCATAGCGGGAGAGGTCAATAATTTCGCCACTCAGCGCCTGGGCCGAAAAAGAATAGATTGATGTCATCGCTTACGTATCGCGTCCTGGCTATTGATTTTTGTACTTTACCATTGAAGCGATCGCCTTAAGACAATGGATGCCGTGCGCGTACAAACCCAGTTCAGGCAAGCTGAACGTGCTCATTTATTTTTGGCTACCCAATCCTTTACCGCAGCCATGGTGTTGGCTACGTGACCGTCCGGACTCATGCTGCTGTAGTGATAGTAAATTTTCTGATCCGGCGTTATGACATAGGAAATACGATTGGCCATATCGGGCTTGAACGCCATTTGCGCATCGTAGGCCTTTATGACCTTTGCATGCGGGTCGGCGCCAACGGCGAACTTGCTCTGGCAAGCACTGACGGAGAACTTCTTCAATTTATCGAGATCGTCGGCCGACACGCCGAGCACCGTCGCGCCGTGCGCTTTATATTCGTCAGTCGCTTCGGCGAAATCATGCGCCTCAATCGTACAACCCTTGGTGAACGCTGCAGGATAAAAATACAGTACGACAGGGCCTTTCTTCAGGGCATCGTTCAACGAGAACGCGAAGGCGTTGCCCCCAAGGGCAGCATCTATCGAGAAGGCTGGCGCGGTGGCGCCAACCTTGAGTTGTGCGTGGGCAACGAATGGCAATGCAAACAACAAGGCGATGGCACCACACACGATGATCTTGAGTTGGCGAAAAGAATTCACGATTGCTCCCGATGGACGAATCAAAGCGCTAAGATAGCGGACCTTACAAGATTTCAAATTTATGTCGATGACCACGATCTATCATAATCCTCGTTGCGGCACGTCGCGCAATGTGTTGCGAACACTGCAAGACCGCGGCATAACGCCCACGATTATCGAGTATCTCGAGACTCCGTTGTCGAGCGGTGAATTACAAGGGCTCATACGCAATGCGGGCCTGGCCGTGCGGGACGCCATACGCAACAAAGAACCGCTGTTCGACGAACTTGGCCTGGGCGATCCCGCATTGACGGACGGTCAGTTGCTCGATGCCATCGCGGCACATCCCATCCTGTTGAATCGGCCCTTTGTCGTCACCGAAAAAGGCACACGTCTGTGTCGACCCGCTACGGCCGTGGAAGAAATTCTGTAGACACGCCGCAACAATCAAGACCCACAGAATCTCGATGACGCTCCAAGTATTCCTGTTGGTCGTCGCCGCAGCCGCGCTGCACGCGTCCTGGAACCTGATATCCAAACGTGCGGCCGGCGCCGGGGCGTCGTTCGTCTTTTGCTATCGATTGATGTCCACCGTCCTTTACGCCCCATGGGTGGTCTACATACTGTGGAATGAGGGCATGACGTGGACCTGGGAAGTGGCCGCATTCATCGGTATTTCCAGCGCCCTTCATCTGGGGTACAGCATCTGCCTGATGCGCGGTTATCGTGCGGCCGACCTGTCCGTGGTCTATCCGGTAGCGCGCGGCACCGGCCCGCTGCTGGCCAGCGCAGGCGCTTTCCTATGGTTGGCGGAAACGCCCTCCGCCCTTGGAGTCCTGGGCATCTGCAGCGTGGTGGCAGGCATACTGCTTATCGCCACTCAGGGAAACTGGCGCAAGTTTGCGCAAACCGAGGCCTGGGTGGGAATACGCTGGGGCTTGTTGATAGGCATGTTCATCGCCGCCTACAGCCTGAGCGATGCCTACAGCGTCAAGGTCTTGCTGGTCGCGCCGGTTCTGCTGGACTGGCTGTCCGCCTGCGGCGGGACAATATTGCTGGCCCCAAGCACCTGGGTGCGCCGCAGGAGCATGATGTTGCAAATGCAGGGAAAATGGCATCTAGCGCTGGCTGTGGGTGCGCTGTCGCCCATGGCATATATTCTGGTCCTGTATGCCTTGCAACAGGGCGCCGATGTAAGTGTCGTAGCCCCTTTGCGCGAGATGTCGATGATGATGGCAACCTTTGCCGGCTTCCTCATACTCAAGGAGAAAGTGCCGCCGACAGGATGGCTCGGATGCATCGTCATCATTGCGGGTGTAATCCTGCTGTCTGTCCGCTAAGGACCGAGCAAGCACTCTCGGCGATAACTATGCCGCATGGTCCAGGAAAATATGTACCTGGCGCGGCTGGACCACAAGGGACTCGCTCTCTTTCAGCTGCAGATGCCGCAACCTGTCCTGCGATATCACCACCTCGATCAATTCGTCGGTATCGCTGCGCAGCAGCTCGAGCTGTGCCAGCGGACCGACAGCATGGATGCGTTCCAGACGAACGACCAAGCCCTTGGCGCCCGCCGTGTATCGTTCAATATCGATGTCATGCGGACGCACATAGGCCGTGCCTTGTATGTCACGCACATCCTGGTGGGTCGGCGCATGAAAAGAGGCGTCCCCGGTCTCCAGGTAACCATTGTGCACGCGCCCCCGGAATAGGTTTACATCGCCCAGGAAGCTATACACGAACGGCGTTGCGGGCTGGTTGTACACCGATGCGGGCGTGCCCACCTGCTCGACCTTGCCATGATTCATGACAACGATTTCGTCGGCAACCTCAAGCGCTTCCTCCTGGTCATGTGTCACAAATATGCTGGTAACCTGGAGCTCGTCGTGCAGACGGCGCAGCCAGCGGCGCAGTTCCTTGCGGACCTGTGCGTCCAGGGCACCAAAAGGCTCATCCAGGAGCAGCACCCGCGGTTCGACTGCCAAGGCGCGTGCAAGGGCGATACGTTGTCGCTGGCCGCCCGACAAGGCGGCAGGTTTGCGGTCCGCCAGCCAGTCCAGCTGTACAAGTTCCAGTAGTTGCGCCACTTTTTCGCGTATGGCGGCTTCGGATGGACGAAGCTTGCGGGGCTTTACCCGCAGGCCGAACGCAATGTTCTCGAACACGGTCATGTGTTTGAAAAGTGCGTAATGCTGGAACACAAAACCTACGTGGCGTTCGCGCACGTGCCGCTGTGTTGCACTTTCATTGTCCAACAGAATATGGCCCGAGTCCGGATGCTCGAGTCCCGCCACAATCCTCAACAAGGTCGTCTTGCCGCAGCCTGAGGGACCCAGCAGGGCGGTCAGCTTACCGTCGGGAAACTTCAGCGTCACGTTGTCCAAGGCGGTAAAATCGCCAAACTTCTTATGTATATTGCGTACTTCGATGCTCATGACCCATGCTCCCGCGCATATTGTGATGGCAGTGCGTGCCATTCAATCCACGACTTCAGACCCAGCGTCAACAGGGCCAGCAACGCCAGTAACGACGCTACGGCAAACGCGGCAGAGAAGTTGTATTCGTTATAGAGAATCTCCACGTGCAGTGGAATCGTGTTGGTGAGGCCTCGTATATGGCCTGATACGACCGATACGGCGCCAAACTCGCCCATCGCCCGGGCGTTGCACAGGATGACGCCATACAGTAATCCCCACTTTATGTTCGGAAGGGTGACATGCCAGAACGTCTCCCAGCCGGAAGCGCCCAGCACCAGCGCTGCCTCCTCTTCTTCGCTGCCTTGCGACTGCATCAACGGGATGAGTTCGCGGGCGACAAAAGGAAAAGTGACGAAAATGGTCGCCAGCACGATGGCCGGCAAGGCGAAAAGGACTTTGATGTCGTGCACATACAGCCACGGTCCCAGCCATCCCTGCGCACCGAAAATAAGCACATAGATCAGGCCAGAAATAATTGGCGACACGGAGAACGGAAGATCAATTAAGGTGACCAGCAGATTCTTACCACGGAATTCGAACTTGGCCACTGCCCAGGCGGCGCTCACGCCGAACACAAGATTCAACGGCACTGAAATCAAGGCAGTCAGCAAAGTCAGCTTGATGGCCGACACCGCGTCCGGCTCAATGATGGCCGCAATATAGGCATCCCAGCCTTTACGAAGCGCCTCTGTAAAAACCGCGAACAAGGGGATGAACAGGAACAAAACCAGGAAAAGCAAGGCAATTGTTATCAATCCTACCTGGACCCAGCGAGGTTCGACGGTGGCCGCCGTCGCGCGGGCGGAAGGAACATTAGGGATCACCGCAGCGGGCAGGGCGAAGTCGGGGTTGGACATATTCAATTTCTCGCTACTTTGGTGCGTCCGCGCGTCCAGGCTTGCAACAGATTGATAGCCAGAAGAAGCAGGAAAGAAATCGAAAGCATGACGACAGCAATGGCCGTCGCTCCAGCGTAGTCATACTGTTCGAGCCTGGTGACTATCAACAAAGGAGTGATCTCCGAAATCATCGGCATGTTTCCAGCTATGAAGATCACCGAGCCATACTCGCCTGTGGCGCGGGCGAACGCCATGGCAAAGCCGGTAAGCAAGGCGGGCAGCACGGTCGGGAATATCACCCGGGAAAATGTTTGCCAGGGTCTCGCACCAAGACTGGCGGCGGCTTCCTCAAGCTCGCGTTCCGCCTCCTCCAGCACCGGCTGCACGGTCCTGACGACAAAGGGCAAGCCGATGAATGTCAATGCCACCACGATGCCCAGCGGGGTAAACGCAATCTTGATGCCCAGTGGCTCAAGATGTTGGCCGATCCAGCCGTTGGGCGCGTACAGAGCGGTAAGGGCTATTCCTGCGACCGCTGTCGGAAGTGCAAAAGGCAGGTCGACCAACGCATCGACCAACCTTTTTCCGGGAAAGCGATAACGAACCAGAACCCAGGCGACAATGCCGCCAAAGACGACATTGATAGCAGCCGCTATGAGCGAGGCCCCGAAGCTCAAGCGATATGAAGCCATGACGCGGTTCGACATTACGGTTTCCCAGAATCCGTCCCAGCTCATGGTGAACGTCTTCAGGAAGACCGCCGACAACGGAAGTAGAACAATCAGGCACAGATAAACCAATGTGAATCCCAGGGTAATGTTGAATCCGGGGATAACACGAAAGGGTGTGGATCGCGTGGCAAGTATGCCGGCAGTGTTGGACATGAATCAGGCTCTTCGATGATGCTCTATTTCTTTCCGGGGACGTATATCTGGTCGAAGATGCCGCCATCGCCAAAATGTGTCTTCTGGACCCTGTCCCACCCGCCGGCCACGTCCTCGATGGTGAAAAGTTTTACGTCGGGGAATTGCTGCGCATACTTCGCCGCGATTTTCTCCGAGGTGGGGCGGTAGTAATTCTTGCCCGCAATATCCTGTCCTGCATCGGTATAGAGGTATTGCAGATATGCCTGTGCAACGTTACGGCTGCCTTTCTTGTCGACCACTTTGTCCACGATGGCCACAGGCGGCTCGGCCAGGATGCTGACCAATGGCGCAACGATTTCCACTTTGTCCGGACCCAGTTCCTTGATGGCCAACAAGGCTTCGTTCTCCCAGGCCAGCAGTACATCGCCGATGCCACGTTCCACAAAAGTAATGGTCGAGCCTCGCGCACCGGAATCCAGCACTGGCACTTGCTTGAACAGCTTGGCCACGAATGCTTTTGAGCTCTCTTCACTGCCGCCCGGTTGCTTCATCGCGTAACCCCACGCCGCCAGGTAATTCCACCTTGCGCCTCCGGACGTTTTAGGGTTGGGGGTGATGACCGAGATACCCGGCTTGATCAGGTCATTCCAGTCTCTGATTTGTTTTGGATTGCCTTTTCGCACAAGGAATACGATGGTGGAGGTGTAGGGTGAACTGTTGTGCGCAAAGTCTTTCTGCCAATCCGTCTTGATGACTCCGCGCTGCGCGATGGCATCGATATCCGACGCCAATGCCAGCGTGATCACATCGGCGTCGATGCCGTCAATGACGGATCGGGCCTGCTTTCCTGAACCGCCGTGCGATTGCTTAATGGTTACGGTGTCGCCCGTGGCGTTTTTCCAGTATTTGGCGAAGGCCTGGTTGAACTCCTGGTAAAGCTCGCGTGTGGGATCATACGAAACGTTAAGCAGTGAGATCTCGACAGCGCCGACCGACTGCGCAGCGAAGGCGCTTGCCATGAGCAAAGCTTTGATGAAAAGTGGCGACAACATGAATGCTTCCTTGTTTTACTGCTATTTTTGAATACAGTCTCAAGGCTAAGCGGCCGCGCAGGAAAACAGAACGAATAGTTTGGTCATTGTTAATAAGCCCAGGCCATAAGATTCGTACGCTATATGTTGATATAGCGCCAGGATAGTAAGCGAGGTGTGGAATATCGTGCCCGAGGCTTGCATACTCCTTATATGGAGCATAGAATAACCACAAAAGGAGTTTCATCATGAGCCTCGCTTACGCTTATCCATCTAGCCGGTTCGAACCGGCACCTGTTATCGACCTCAGCGACAAAGCCACGCGCGAACGGCTATCGAAATCCGCCTTGCAAGGCTTTTTCAAGCTCGCACAGGCATGGAAGCTTCGAGACGAAGATGCCTGCATTTTGCTGGGCGGGGTTTCCAGCAGTGCTTTCTACGAATGGAAAAAAAAGCCCGGCCGTGTACTCGAGGTAGACCGCATTACTCGCATTTCCTATCTCCTGGGTATCTATAAAGCGCTGCATATTCTGTACGGCGACCAGCTCGCCGATCAATGGGTAAGCATGCCTAACCGGAACGTCATCTTCGGCGGCAAGACACCGTTGCGCTACATGCAGGAAGGCGGCTTGCTCGCCATGCAAACGGTGCGCACCCTGCTGGATGCACGGCGTGGGGGCATGTAACGTGCGCGTGCCGCCTCTTGCACTGATACGCCAGCTGGATACTTGCCGTTTGCTGCCTTCACGCTTCGTCGGTCAAGAAGACTCTGTACTGGCGCCGCTGGCTGAAAGCGCAGCCCATCTCAAGGATTTGTTCGACCTCGACAACGCAAGCAACCGGCGCCTGGCGGCCGAACGCGGTGCCATGCCTGGCATCGGTATCGACGAACTCGTGTTTGGCGTGCCAAATTTCCGGATGATCAATGCGGCCTATGCCTATGCCAGACCAGAAGGCAGTCGATTCAACACCGGTGAGCGCGGAGCATGGTATTGCGCTTTTGAACTTGAAACAGCATTGGCCGAAATCGTATTCCATAAAATTGTCGAGTATGCCGAAATCGATTATTTCCACGATACGGTCAGCTATCAACTGGTGCTGGCCGACTTCAGCGCCGAATTTCACGATCTGCGCAGCACTGCGTCGTTCGCGGCTTGCCTCGATCCCGCCAGTTATGTTGCCTCGCAAAAGCTCGCCAGCCGTTTACTCGAGCTAGGTTCCCTGGGTATTGTCTATCCCAGTGTCAGGCGCAAGGGGGGCACCAATCTGGCCTGTTTTCGCCCGGCGTTGGTTGGCAATGTAAGGCGGGGGCCTGCCTACACACTATGCTGGACAGGTGATCCGCAGCCTTCCATCGCAGCAGTTGCCAGCACACCCAAAACCAAAGTAAAAACACGATCCAAGCCGTCCAAATAATAATTCCCGACAGGTGGAGACCTCATGAGCCTATACGCGCAGCTTCAGCAACGAGCCGCAACGAATAATCCGATCCGGATCGGTCTGATTGGCGCCGGAAAATTCGGTTCCATGTATCTTGCGCAACTTCCTCGCACACCAGGAGTTCATCTGGTGGGCATAGCCGATCTCTCGCCAGAGACGGCCCGTCGAAATCTGGCGCGTGTCGGTTGGAAACCCGAACAAAGCGAAGCTCCATCCGCCCAAGCCGCACTGTCGACGGGTGGAACGTGGATCACCGACGACTGGAAAGCGCTTGTGAGCCTGCCTCAGCTCGATGTTATCGTCGAATGTACCGGTAACCCGATAGCCGCCGTCGAACACTGCCTGGAAGCATTCGCCTACGGAAAACATGTCGTCAACGTAACCGTCGAAGCGGATGCATTCTGCGGCCCGCTGCTGGCATCCAGGGCGGCAGCCGCCGGCGTTATTTATTCCATGGCATTTGGCGACCAACCGGCCCTGATCTGCGATTTGGTCGACTGGGCTCGCACCTGCGGCTTCCCCGTGATCGCGGCTGGCAGAGGACACAAATGGCTGCCTCATTATTCAGAATCGACGCCAGAGACAGTTTGGGGTTACTACGGCCTCAGCCCCGAGCAAGCTCGGCGCGGCGGCTTGAATCCCAAGATGTTCAATAGTTTTCTGGACGGTTCCAAACCCTCCATCGAAAGCTGCGCTGTAGCCAACGCAACGGGCCTGTCCGTTCCTTCCAACGGCCTGCAATACCCTCCGGCAAGCATAGAAGATATCCCTTTCGTTACGCGGCCCGTCAGCGAAGGCGGCGTACTGGAACGCAAAGGGATGGTTGAAGTAGTTTCGTCCCTGGAGCCCGACGGACGGCGCATACCGTATGACATCCGCATGGGCGTGTGGGTAACGATAGAAGCCGAAACCGACTATATAAAGAATTGTTTTGAAGAATACAATGCGCACACCGATCCTACCGGCCGGTATTTCACCCTGTATAAGCGGTGGCACCTCATCGGTCTAGAAGTCGGCATGTCGGTCGCATCCGTCGCGCTGCGCGGCGAAGCCACGGGCGTAGCCACTGCCTGGTCGGCGGACGTCGTTGCCACCGCAAAGCGCGATTTGCGTGCGGGCGATGTACTGGACGGCGAAGGCGGTTACACGGTTTGGGGCAAACTGCTGCCGGTTGAAACGTCGACCCGCATGGGCGGCGTACCGCTTGGCCTCGCGCACGATGTCAAACTGCTGCGGACAGTAAAAAAAGGACAATGTGTGACCTGGGACGACGTTGCCATAGACACCACAACAGCCGCCTACGCCTTGCGCAAAAGCATGGAACTCCTGACTAAATCCGATTAGAATCCTACGACTCCTCGGCGCTTCTGAAAGAATCTGAAATTGAATAAACAATGGCTTACACGCGGCGCCTGCCTGTTATTCTTGGCCGGCGCAATCACTGCCCACGCCGGGCCGGCATTTGTTCAATGCAATGGCATCAAAGACCTCGTTTTTGTCGCGCATCAGGACGACGATCTGCTGTTCATGAATCCCGATATCCAGTCCACCATCGATTCAGGCGGGTGCGTTCAAGTGGTATACCTTACTGCCAGCGAAAGAGGTGAGGGCGAAGGCTACATGCTGGGCCGCGAACGGGGGGTACGGTCTGCATATTCCTATATGGCGCAGGAACCCAATATATGGGCCGAGGATTTCGCGACCATCCATGCCCGACGCGTGGCACGCTTTACTTTGCACGGGAACAAGCGGCTGCAATTGTTGCACCTGCGTCTTAAGGACCCATGGCTGGGCAAAGGTTGGGGTAGCTTGACACCCCTCAGCCGGACCGAATCGGTCGTCGGAGCAACGGTCGAATCATTAGGGCCCGCTGCCCAGACCTATTCCCGGTCCGACCTGGTCGAATTTATCGAATATATCATTCAGGACTACCAGCCTTCCACCATCCGGCACATGGATGACAGTGTTACGGTTCCCTACGAGCGCTTGTGCTGGGGCTGCGCCGGCCACTCCCATCCCGACCATATCGCAAGCGCGCGATTGGTTCACGATGCAATTACCGAGCATCCGGGTAATTATGCCGAAGTGGCTTATCTCGATTATCCCAGCCAGGAACGTGCGGCAAACCTCTCAGCCACGGAGATCAACCAGAAGACTGAAGCTTTTCGACGTTACGCCTGGGATGACTACCGTTACTGTGCCAATGCCTCGCTATGCCGGGAACCAGCGGGCCCTGCGGCGGCCTGGGTGGGGCGTGCTTATTATGTTTCGCGTCACGACGAAGCACCGTCCCTGCTAAGTCGATCCGAGGGCGGTTTCTTGTTGTTTGCAGTAGGCGAAGCGAATGCTGCGGCCAATACATGGCAGAGCGTTGCGAACCAGTGGATCAGCCTGGGCGGACGTACTGCAGACTCCATTGCAGCGTTCAAGCGCAATGACGGCCGTGCGGCGGTCTTTGCACGGGATGCAACTGGCCTGGCATGGGTCAGCAACCAGACTCCAGCTGGAAGTTGGACAACTTGGCAACAGGTAGCCGGCAGCCGGATCACTTCCTTGCCTGTCGTTTCGACGCGAGGGCCATTGCTCGCGATTGCAATGGGCAACGATGGCTTCCTCCACTATGCCGCAGCGCAATCAGGCACGGGTACGTGGGCGCCGTGGCGGGTCATGCCGCCACTACCTGGGGTCCTTCCGCAAGTGGCGCTCGCGTACGACAATACAGGTGCATCCATAGTGTTCGCCACTGACGGGGAGGGGCGTCTGTGGCATGGCAGCTACCGGGGCGACTGGTCCCCATGGCGCCAAATGGAAGTACCCCAGACTGACGGGGGCCTGGCGGCAATGCAAAATGCCGATCATGTCATCGAATTGTATTTACGCGAAAAATCAAGCGGCCACTTGCTCCGGATCACGCAGCAGGCCGACGCCGTGTCGGGTTGGTCGCAACCGATCGATTTGGGCGTCGTCTTTATCAACCACCCAACTATCGCCTTGAACGAAGCAGGGGAGGTCGCGGTGGCGACCCTCGAAAGGCGCGACGGACCCTTATGGTTGATTGAGGCAGGCCGGGCTATGAAAGTCGCGGCAAAAGTGGGTTCACTGCCTGCGCTTCAAACCATAGACGGAGCGTTCCACGTGGCGGCGAGGAGTCCTGAGGAACCGCAGGCTTACTGGGTTCGTGTCCGGCGCCATGGCGTCTGGGAAGCGCCGCTGTTGCTTGCAGCGCCACCTGCACATGGCGGTGGAGCCTTCCAACCAGTACCGGCCACAGATGTTGTTCCGATAAAGCCATTGCCTTCGCGCTATGCCCTCCAACCCCCACTACCCGTGACAGCGGCTACCCGCACGGTCGCGACCGTGTCCGCGCGGGTAGCGCCTTAGCGTCGATAATCCCGCCTAGTCCCAATAAGTTCGACGGCCGTAATGTTCGTGCAGTTGCACTTCGTATGGGCGATCCAATGGAATGTCTTCATCATATTCCGGGCTGTTCTTTATTTGCTCGCGCGTCAATTTGGTCTGGACCGTGGAGTCCGACCAGTCAATGCGTTCGATCCATTGGGTACCCAGCAATACTTTCTTGCCTCCGGGCCACCAATTGCGGGTATCGACCAGCAGGTACCTGACCGCCCAATCCTTATCATCAAAGATGAAGTCCTTGACATGGCCAATCTCGTCGTCAGTGCCCAGGATATGGTATCCGCTGGTTTTGTCGCTGCTGCGCAGGTGCGTGTCCTGCTGCGCGTCATTGATCCGTTCGGCCAAGTCTTCGGGCCGCTGGTTCATCGGAGGGGTGCCCACCGTGTCCGCCGCGGGATACTCTGGATGGCCGGCAGCTCCCCAAAGATAAGGACCCGTCCAATAGTTGCCGTAGCCGTAATACTGTGAATAGTCGCCTTCCAACTGGCGCGAAATAGGCTGGTGCGTGTCGATGTCGGGGCTGTTCTTGACTTGCTCGCGGGTCAGTGAAACCTCGATGATTCCATCTTCGTCGTTGATACGCACAACGGAATAGGGAGAGATCAGCACTTTGCGACTCGACAGCCAAGAACCCGTTTCTACCACGAGGTAACGTACGCCCCATTGTTCATCGTCGAAATAGACCTCTTCCACGCTACCCAATTCGTCGTCGGTGGCCTGGATGGTATAGCCGTGCACACTGTCTATGGTACGTAACATTAGCATTCTCCTTTGTTAATCTCGACAGCCTTCGAGCAAGCGCCGTGCCTGCCCGGATCCAAGTTAGCCTTGACCTTACCATCGTTGTAGCGTTTAGCCTATCTGGACATTAGCACTAACTGTTCAACCACAAGGGTCTCTCCATGAATGCTGTCCCGTCCAACTTAGCCTCGGCTTCAACAGCCCGCCTCGATATTGAGGGAATGACCTGCGCGTCCTGCGTGGGCCGCGTGGAGCGTGTGCTCAAGACCGTGCCGGGTGTCGTCAGTGCCTATGTGAACCTCGCCACAGAGCGCGCGGATCTGACTTTCGCGGGAGTGGCAGACACGGTCGCAGCAGTCAGTGCTGTTGAAAAGATCGGATACAAGGCGTCCGTGGCGAGCGAAGCTGGTAACGATGCCGTGGCGGATAGACATGACGCAGAAGCTTCCAGCCTTCAACGTGATCTGCTGATTGCCCTGATTTTCGCCTTGCCGGTTTTCGTACTGGAGATGGGTTCGCATCTGATACCGACGCTTCACGACTACATCATGCGAACAATGGGAATGCAGGCAAGCTGGTATATCCAACTGACATTGACCACCATTGTGCTGGCCATTCCTGGCCGGCGTTTTTTTAGCAAGGGAATACCCGCCCTGATGCGGGCAGCGCCAGACATGAACTCTCTGGTTGCGCTGGGAGCCGGGGCGGCCTATGCCTATTCCCTTGTTGCCACTCTTGCGCCGCAGTGGCTGCCCGCCGCCACCGTCAATGTCTATTATGAAGCTGCCGCAGTAATTGTTGCTCTCATCCTGCTGGGGCGGTTCCTGGAAGGACGAGCCAAGGGACGTACCTCTGAAGCGATAAAGCGGCTGGCTGGCCTGCAGGTCAAAACGGCACGAGTCTCCCGCAATGGCCAAATCGTGGAAGTACAAATTGCTGAAGTGAATCCCGGAGACATGATCGAATTGCGCCCCGGCGAGCGCATACCCGTCGATGGACTCGTCGTCCAAGGTACAAGCTTTGTCGATGAGTCTATGATCAGTGGCGAACCAGTCCCGGTGGAAAAAAGCGCGGGCACCCAAGTAGTCGGTGGCACCGTCAACCAGAATGGCGTACTGAATATCCAGGCGACGAAGGTAGGTAGCGACACCGTGTTGTCCCAAATAATACGGATGGTCGAAGATGCCCAAGGTGCCAAGCTGCCTATACAGTCGCTGGTCGATCGAATCACGATGTGGTTTGTGCCTGCCGTCATGGCGGCCGCGGCACTGACTTTTGTCATTTGGTTTTTAGTTGGACCCGATCCGGCACTCACCTTTGCTCTCGTGAATGCGGTCGCGGTGCTTATTATTGCCTGTCCGTGCGCCATGGGGCTTGCCACCCCCACATCCATCATGGTTGGTACCGGACGTGCAGCCCAGATGGGCGTCTTGTTTCGCAAAGGAGAAGCCTTGCAACAACTGAAAGACACCAAAGTGGTTGCTGTCGACAAGACTGGTACTCTGACACAAGGCAAACCGGCATTGACCGACTTCATTCTGGCAGCAGGATCCGACCGAAGCAGCGTTTTGGCGGCTGTGGCTGCCGTTGAATCCAGGTCGGAGCACCCCATTGCCCGTGCCATCGTCGAGGCGGCCACTGGGGAAGGCCTGATGCTTCCCGCCATCGATAATTTCACATCAGTTACCGGATTCGGCGTTCAGGCCGACATCGACGGTCATCGTGTTCAGGTGGGCGCCGACCGCTACATGCACAAGATCGGCCTGGACGTGGCACTATTCGAAGACGAGGCAAGGCGGATGGGTGACGAGGGAAAAACGCCCTTATACGCGGCAATAGAAGGCAAGCTTGTTGCGATGATCGCGGTTTCGGATCCCATCAAGGACACCACCGTAGCCGCCATCAAAAGCCTGCATGACCTGGGCCTGACGGTCGTGATGATCACCGGCGACAACCGGCGCACCGGAGAAGCGATTGCGCGCAAGCTCGGCATAGACCAGGTCATTGCCGAAGTGTTGCCGGACGGAAAGGTGCTGGCCGTCAAGCGCCTGAAGGAACAGTATGGCCTGATCGCGTATGTCGGAGACGGGATCAACGATGCACCGGCACTGGCGCAGGCCGACGTTGGAATAGCTATTGGAACGGGAACGGACATAGCGATCGAGGCCGCCGACGTCGTGCTGATGTCAGGCGACATGGGCGGGGTTGCCCGTGCCATTGCCTTGTCGAAGGCCACGATCAGGAATATCCAGCAAAACCTCTTCTGGGCCTTTGCCTACAACACTGCGCTCATTCCCGTTGCGGCCGGAGTACTGTATCCGCTTAACGGCACCTTGCTCTCACCGATATTCGCCGCGGGAGCCATGGCTTTTTCCAGTGTGTTCGTGTTGGGAAATGCCTTACGGTTGCGGCGCCTGAAGTTCTGAACCGGCTGCGTTACGATTGATGCGATGGCGAATAGCCCGCATCGCGTATCGCCGCAATGATTGCATCTGGATCGCTTGCACCATCGACCTGTACACGATGGCGGGACAGATCGATATTAACCACCGCTCCCGGGGATGCTGCCTGGACGGCCTTGGTAATGGCCGCCACACAATGTCCGCAGGTCATATCATTTACTTCGAAATCAAGCATTGCATTCTCCTTGATATGCAGCGACGTGCTGCATATGTGAGATAGCATAGGGGTTCCCATTATGGTAATGTCAAGTGAACAATCGCACCTACAGGGCACGAAATTGAATATTGGACAAGCTTCGGCTGAATCGGGTGTTACCGCCAAAATGATTCGTTATTACGAGAGCATAGGGTTGCTGGCTCCGGCGGAGCGCAGCGAGTCCGGCTATCGGCAATATTCTCCCAAAGACGTGCAGTCGCTGCGCTTCATCAAACGTTCCCGCGACCTCGGTTTTCCACTGGAACGGATCAAGGCATTGCTCGGCCTATGGCAAGATACCAGCCGCAAGAGCCGCGACGTCAAGTACCTGGCGCGTGAACACATTGCCGGACTCGACGAGCATATCGCCAAATTGCAGTCCATACGCGACGAACTTGAACATCTGGCCGACTGCTGCCATGGCGACAACCGCCCGGACTGCCCGATTCTTGCCGACCTGGCCAAGCCATATTCGTCCGCACGGGCCGATGCACGGAAGGAATGACATGCATCTCAAGACCATCAAGCGCATCCATGATGCCCATCGCGACGATATCGCGAATCTCATCACGCGTCGTCCGGTCCCGGGCCCACAGTTGGACCAGGTAGATCCCTTCCTGTTTCTCAACCACCATGGCCCGCAAACCTACGGTCCCGACAATTCGGGGCTACCTTTCGGCCCACATCCGCACCGTGGATTCGAAACCGTAACGCTCATCCTCCAGGGGGAACTCATGCATCGGGACAGCGCCGGCCATGAGAGCGTCATCAGGGAAGGCGGCGTTCAATGGATGACAGCGGGAAGTGGCCTGACACATTCCGAACTCTCGTCTGACGATTTCAAGCAGCATGGAGGCCCGCTTGAAATTCTGCAGCTATGGATCAACCTGCCTTCACATCTTAAAATGACACCTCCCGCCTACACGGGACTACAGGCCGATGCCATACCCATCGTCACGGCATCAAACGGGCTGGCCCGGATTCACCTCGTATCGGGTAGCTTGCCTGGTCATACCGGCCCGATACGCTCGCTGACCGGCGTCTTTATGTCGTGGGTGGATCTGCAGCCGGGCGCACAGCTTGAGTTTGCCGAGCTGGCGAATCGAAATGTATTCCTGTATATCGTCCGGGGTTCCGTGAAGATTCATGGGCAGGGCGTACCGGCCTTTACGCTGGTCGAGTTCAACGATGCAGGCGACAGTATCGCGCTGTCGGCCACCGACCATTCCACCATACTGTTCGGCCATGCAGAACCCATCGGCGAACCGGTCGTGTCCCATGGTCCATTCGTCATGAACACACGCGAAGAAATCATTCAGGCAATACACGACTTTCAGGCGGGCAAATTTTCATAGCAGTCAAACAGGGCAGCGCACGTCACCACCACCAATCGCAACGTCGAGGACCGGCAAGGGCGGGGTATGATCGCCCACTTGATGAATTTCGACGATGGCAGCACGCGCCTAACGCTTCTGGAAAAGCTGGACACGACCGGAGCCATCTTGAACCGCAAAGAAGCTAACCAAGCTTTCCCCAGTGGGGGGAGCGTGGCGTTGGTATTTGTTAGTAGTTTCTGAGGTAGGCAGTAGAAACAAAGCGTAGTATGTTGATGAACTGTCTCATTTTGGCCCCGGGGCCTTCAAGGATACTCGACATGCGGCGCCCATCCTCTCGATTGACCATCCTTGCCGCTTCAGTCCTGTCGGCAACGTCGCCAGTCTTGGCGCAGCAGCCCCCCGAAATCCTTGCGCCCATCATTGTGCAAACCACGCGTACCGACGCCACGCTGCTGGAAACACCCGCGTCAGTGTCGATCATCGACGGCGACAGCATGCGACAAGGCAAACTCCAGGTCAATTTATCCGAAAGCCTGGGCAGCGTACCCGGTCTACAGATACAAAACCGCCAAAACTATGCGCAGGACCTCCAGATTTCCATACGCGGATTCGGCGCCAGGTCGGCTTTTGGCGTGCGCGGCCTACGCCTGTATGTAGACGGTATTCCTGCCACCATGCCGGATGGCCAAGGCCAAACATCCAATATTGATATCTCCTCCATTGACCGTGTCGAAATTCTGCGCGGCCCTTTCTCGGCCCTGTATGGAAACTCATCCGGCGGTGTCATCCAGGTCTTCTCTGAAGACGGTTCGTCTCCGGCTACGTTGTCAGCAGGTTTGGCTGCAGGCAGCTATGGCACCTATCGCTATTCGGCCAAAGCCAAAGGTCTTGCTGAACTTGGAAGCACGGAACTCGATTACGTACTAAGCACGAGCCGTTATACAACGCAAGGCTACCGGGATCACAGCGGTACGCGCAAGAATCTGGGCAACATGAAACTGGGCCTTCAATTCAGCGACGACAGCCGCCTCACCCTGATCGGCAATAGCGTAGACATCAAGGCAGATGATCCCCTGGGCCTGGGGCGGTCAGCATTCGAGAACGACCCGCGCAGTGTTCATACCGGCGCGATCGACTACAACACGCGCAAAACCGTCAGGCAGACGCAAGGCGGCCTGATCTACGATCAAAGAATCAACACAAATCACGAACTGCGTGCCATGGTTTATTTTGGCCAACGAAAAACAACGCAATACCAGGCCATTCCCTTCTTTGCGCAAACCAGTTCCGCCAATCCCCTGCATGCTGGCGGCCTTATAGACCTCAAACGCGAGTATGGCGGCGCAGACCTGCGTTGGACCTCAAAGCTGGCGTTCGCCGGCAAACCCCTGACGCTTGTCGGAGGGATGGCCTACGATGAAATGACCGAGCAACGAAAAGGTTACTTCAATTTCGTCAACGCTCCAGCGGGGCGCCAGCTTGGTGTGCAAGGAGACCTGCGCCGTAACGAAACCAACAAAAGCTGGAATCTCGACCCCTATCTTCAGGCGTCCTGGCAGTTTGCCGAGCAATGGACACTAGACGCCGGACTGCGTTACAGCACGGTCGATTTCTCGTCAAATGATCACTACATTACCCAAATCAATAATGATGGCAGCGGCGATGCGCGTTACCAAAAGGCCTTGCCGATCGTCTCGTTGCGTTACGCCGCGACACCCGATTTCAGCCTTTACGCATCGGCGGGGCGGGGGTTCGAAACGCCCACTTTCAACGAAATCTCGTACAGGTCCGGGGGTCTGGCCGGTCTGAATTTTGGCCTGCAGCCATCAGTCAATACCAGCGTCGAGCTCGGCGCCAAGGTCCAAACCAAGGCGGGCCTGATCACGGCGGCATTATTCCAGACTCGTACCGAAGACGAAATCGTCACTGCCGAAAGTATTGGAGGCCGCACCGTATACCAGAATGCTGGCGGGACGCGCCGGAACGGCTTCGAGTTAGGCTGGACCGGGAAATTCCTCCATAATTGGCGCAGCGATCTGGCCTACACCTGGCTGGACGCCGAGTATCGCGACGACTGCGTTGCCCCCGCCTGTTCCAGTGCCATCCACGCCGGCAATAAAATACCAGGTATCGCGCGCCAGGCTGCTTATGCGGCCGTGGGTTGGGCACCACCTACCGGATGGCGAGCGGGTCTCGAAGCCCGCTATTTAAGCGATATTCAGGTCAACGATGCCAATAGCGAAACCACGCCTGCTTATTTCGTCGCTGCCATCAGTGCCGGGTACTTATGGCGTACCGGTCCTTGGGAAGTCAGTACCTTTGCACGCATCGACAACCTGTTCGATCGGCATTACGCCGGTTCAGTCATCGTGAATGAGGGAAACCAGCGCTACTACGAGCCTGCTCCGGGCCGCCATTGGACCGCGGGTACGAATATCAGCTATTCCTTCTAATACAGGGATTGCAGTACGCCAGTGCGGCGTTACCTGACGCCACCGCCCAGAGCTTGAAATAAAGCAACGCTATCGGCCAAGCGTTGCGCCTGGGCCGCAACCATATCGATCCGGATTTGCTGTACCTGTTGCTGCGCGATGAGCAGCTGCAGGTAGCTGGCCGCGCCCAGCCGGAATTGCCGCTCAATCGACTGCAAGGAAGCCTGTGCAGCCGAATCAGCGACAGCGAGGGCAGTCAAGGTCTGGGCATCGCTTTCGACCGCGCGCAGGGTATCGGCGACGTTACGTAAAGACTCCAATACGACACTCTGGTAATTGGCTGCCGCCGCATCAAAAGCGGCTAGTGCCGCCCTTTTCTCAGCGGGCAGCCCCGGGTTGAAAAGAGGCTGTGTGAGTTGTGCAACCAGGCCCCACACCGCAGACCCGGCGCCGAACAGAGCACCGGCAGTCAGCGCTTGAGAGCCAAGGTCGGCGCTCAGTGTGATCTGTGGGTAAAGCTTGGCGACTGCCACACCATAGTCTGCATTGGCCGCACGCAACAACGCCTCTGCCGCCTGAATATCCGGTCGCCGACGCACCAATTCCGATGGCACGACTAGCGGTAATTCGACGGGCAGCGTGAAATCGGCCAGAGTGAAGGAGGGGACACCACCCGTGCCCGGAGCGCGACCGGCAAGCACCGCCAGTAGATGGTCGGTTTGTTGCAGCTGTTTACGCAACGCAGGCAATCCAGCCCGTGTTTGCTCCGCCTGAGTTCGCAGGCTCAACGCTTCATCAGGCGAGGCCTGGCCGATACGCACGCGTTCATGGGCTAACCGCAGTTGCTCATCTTGCGCATGCAGGATCGCTGTAGTGGCGTCCGATTGCGCGGCAAGGCGTGCTCGGGTGATGGCAGCAGTTGCCATGTTGCCGACGAGAGTCAGGCGCGCAGCATTCAGTTCGAAGCGGCGATAGTCGACACGGGCAGCCAAGGCCTCGAGTGCGCGCCGGTTGCCGCCAGCCAGATCCAGCGTGTAATGCGCGCCAACGCTGGCATTGTAGAGGCTGAATTGACGAACGTCTCCGCTCAACCCTTGGCTGCTGGGACTCATTTGCTGGCGCTGGGATCCCAGTGCCAGGTCCAGCTGTGGATAGTGTGTGGAGCCTGCTTTTGCGGCAAGAAGCTCCTGCGCCTGTCGTAAGTTGGCTCTGATATTTGCCAACGTCGGGCTGGCAAGGAGTGCTTCATTCACCAGCCCGTCAAGTGCGTATGAACCCAAGCTCCTCCACCATTGCGTTTCGATCGGAAGCCCTTCAACCAGACGTTGTGCTGCGCCGAATTCCGTGGGTGCGGATGCGGTTCTGTCAGCCACCGATGTTGCCGTGTAGCGAGCAGCTTGGGGTGCGGCGGGTGACTGAAAATCGGGACCGGCGGCACAGCCGGTCAAACCGGTGACGACCAGCCCGACGATCAGGCCGGTTGCCGCAAGCCGCCTTCCGGGACGGATGGAACTCAGGAATAGAAGCGCTGGCATGTTTTGGCGTACTCCATAAATGCTCCATAAAATATTCTTGAAAAGGCTCACGGCAGGCTTCGTGACAGCCCAGATAGCACCGATGGGATGTGAACTTGACCGGCAGTGCAATCGTTCTCTCATTCGAACTCCCGTCCTTCGCCAGCTTCTTCATGGGTCACACCGTCGCGAATGTGATAGATGCGTTTAAAAGTAGGGATAATTTTTTCGTCGTGGGTAACCACGATGATGGCAGTCTTGAACTTCTTTGCCATGTCGTTGAGAATACGAATCACAGCCATGGCGCGCTCGCTGTCGAGGGGGGCGGTGGGTTCATCCGCCAGGATCACCGGCGGACGATTGACCAGTCCGCGGGCGATGGCGACCCGTTGCTGCTCTCCACCGGAGAGTTGCGAAGGCATGGCGCGAGCCCTGTGTTGCACATCAAGCGCCGTGAGCAGTTCCAGTGCCTTCGCGCGTGACTCCCCATTCGCGACACCTGCAAGCATGGGCAGCAGCGCCACGTTGTCGGTGACATCGAGAAACGGAATCAGGTACGGTGCCTGGAATACGAAGCCGATCTTGTCGCGCCGCAAGGCGCGCAGGTCGCGGACTTTCCAGCCATTGTCGTAGATCACTTCATTGCCTAGCGTCATGCGACCGGCAGTCGGATCAATCACGGCACCCAGACACTTGAGCAGCGTGCTCTTGCCGGAGCCCGAAGGGCCGATCAGTCCGACCACCTCGCCGGGTGCCACCTGCATGTCTACATTCTTCAAGGCATCGACAGCGGTGTCGCCCTCGCCGTAGCGTTTTCTTAAACCTTCGATTCGGATGCCGTTGCCACCCATCTCATCCTCCAATAGCCTCGGCCGGGTCGACCTTGAGCGCGATGCGAATGGCGACGATGCTAGCGAGTGCGCAGATCACGAGCACGGCAAAAAAACCGACAATGGTATCAACCGGCATCAACAACACATACTTGGGAAAAAGGGGAGCGGTAAAGGTGGCGGTGATTTTGCCGACGACGAAGCCGATCACACCCAGTGCTAACGCCTGCTGCATGATCATCGCGGCAATAGTACGATTACGAGTGCCAATGAGCTTCAAGACTGCGATCTCGCGAATTTTGTCCATGGTCAGCGAATAGATGATGAAGGCCACAATGGCCGCGCTAACAATGGCCAGAATCACCAGGAACATACCGATCTGCTTGGCCGAGGTGGCAATCAGCTTGCCGACGAGGATGTCTTCCATCTGAATCCGGGTGTAGACCGTCAAACGTTTCCAGCGCCGAATCGATTCGGCCACCTCGTCCGGAGCATGGCCTGGTTTCAGTGTGACGAGTACTGCGTTAACGAATGCGTTGGTGTTCTGTGAGGCAATCACAGCATCCAGCAAGCCTGGAACTCCGGGTTGATTGAAAGCCGGGTTCGCTTCGGTGCGACGCCGACTTTGCCAGATGGCGTCGTTGTCCTTCACGAATTGAGCCTCTTGGGCATCCTTGAGCGGAATGAATACCATCGGATCACCGCTGGACGACACCATGCGCCGGGTCAACCCTACGACGGTGTATTGGTTGCGGCGGATCTTCACCACCTCACCGAGCTTAAAACCGGTGGCGATGTCAGCTACAGCCTCATAGTGACCTCGCGTGATCTGACGTCCAGCAATGAGATAGGGCGGCCATCCTGGGACAGCCCCCAACGCGCCTGGCGCAATTCCAACCACCATGCTGCGTACATCGGTCTCGCCCTTGCGTACTTGCATGGTCAGATAGGTCACGTTTGCTGCCAGAGCGACTCCCGGCATGGCGAGGATGGCGCGATGCGCGTCATCGGTAAGGCTGGACGGCTCCGCATAGGGACCAAGAGTGTCCTTTTGCACCACCCAGAGGTCGGCGCCACTGTTGTCGAGCAGCGCCTTGCCATCGTCCACCATGCCCCGGTACACCCCGGCCATGACCAGGGTGACGCCGATCAGCAGACCCAGACCAATACCAGTGAAGACGAATTTTCCCCAGGCATGGAGAATGTCGCGGCCAGCCAGGCTAATCATCCTGACACTCCCGGGATGTGGTCGACCACATGGATGCGGCTGCGCGCCGTCAATGCCTTTTCGCTATAGGTCACCACTTGATCGCCTATCTTGAGTCCGTCGAGCACCTGTACGTTGCCGTTAAGGTCAGAGGCGCCGAACGTGACTGGGGAGAAGCGCAGGTCACCGTGCACGATTTGCCAAACACCGACTTTATTGCCTTCTCGCTGGATGGCAGCGTTCGGGACCAATGGCGCGGCTGGGAGTGCTGGCAAGTCAACCGTGACTTCCGCCAGTTCACCCACCGGCGGCAACTGTTCTGGTTTAGTATCGAATGTGACCTTGGCGAGCATTTCCTCGGTTACCGCATCGGCCTTGGGTTCCACACGCAACATGCGACCTGGCAACGTCTGCCCGCCACGCGAACGCAGGACGATACGAGCCGGTAGCCCCCCAGCCAGCCCTGTTGCGTTGATCTGGTCGAAGCGCACATTGATCCATAAACTTGCAGGGTCGATCACTTCCACCACGGCTTGGCCTGCGACGACGGTCGTGCCGGGATCAGCATCGCGTACGACAACCACACCGTCGGCGGGGGCAATCAGGCGCAGATTGCTTCTCTGCGCGATGAGTCCTTCGCGGTCGGAGCGCGCCCGGGCAATGTCTTCCCGCGCGGCGGATAGGGCAGCGTCGGCAATCTGGAGTTCCTGCCGCTTCGTCGTGACGATTTCCTCGCTGGTCGAGCGCACTGCAAGCAATCGCTCGTAGCGCCGCGCCTGGGTCCGCGCATAGACCTGCCGGGCTACCGCTTCGCGCAACACGGCTTCGGCACGTCTGAATGCCGATTCTTGGGCGCGAACCCGATCATCGATATCGACTGGCTCCATCTCGCCGAGCACCTGTCCGGCGTTGACCTGGTCGCCCACATGCACATCCAAGCGTCGCACGCGCCCCGCGAATGTCGGCCCGATCTTGTAGGTGTAACGTGCCTCCACCGAGCCGATTCCGAAAAGCGCTGGCGTGATGGCCCGTGACTCCACGCTTGCCACCATCACAGCGACCGGGGCGAGCGGCCCTGACCGCAGACCGACATAAATGAAGAGCACCAGCAAAGGAATGATGACGGCAAGCAGCGCCAGGGTGCGGCCTTGCAAGGGTGCTTTCTTCATTACACGCTCTTCGTTATGCCACGTCGATAAATTGCAAAGACACGCGGTGCATCGCGGTGCATACGTTCCACATCGCCGGCCAACAGCGATTGCATTACCAAGCCCTGGATCGTGCCGATGAACAGCGTGACCGCCGCTACGTTGTCAAGCTCGGGAGACAGCTCGCCGATGGCCTTGCCTTTGTCGATGAGACGATGCAAACGTTCGCCGTAGCGCTGGATCAGGATTTGCACCATGTTCTTCGCTGGTGTCGATTCGGCACGCTGAAGTTCACCAAATATCATCCTCGGCACGCCCGGGTGCTCGACCACAAATTCGATGTGACTCAGGAACATCGCCTCCATGGCTGCCAACGGCGACTCGATTCCATGTGCGGACCGATCGATTCTGGCTAATAGATGCTCTGCTACCCACTCCATGACCGCCCGCCAGATAGCTTCCTTGTTCGGGAAGTGCCGAAACAGCGCGCCTTGTGTCAAGTTCATATGCTTGGCGATAGCCGCAGTCGTGATATCGCTTGGATTTTGTGAGCCCGCAAGCGCCACGACAGACTCGACTGTGACGGCACGACGCTCATCGGCCGGCAGGTGTTTCGGATGTGCATCCATGAATAATCCTGATAAGATAGTAATTAATTACTATCTTATCAGGATAAACTGCCATATACAAGAAAGAAGCTTCTTAGCGATTTGCAAGGTAGCGGCCGCTATGCTGCACTAAAGACAGCCGCGCCAATGCCTGGATCGGCCACGGCCGGCGGCCTTTGTACTGCCTTCAGCTTTTCAATGCTTTTTCCAGCAAAACGCCCATCAATTCGTTGGTGCTGATATTTTGCGCAGTCGCCATGGCGCGGATCTGATCCGCGTGTGTTTGCTTGATTTTGACGGGAAAGGCAACCAGCCCCTGGGCTTGATCGAGCTTGCGCTGTTCGCGCCGATCAATAGGGGCTCCAGCCGAATCACCTGAAAAACGGTCTGGCGTACCGCCTTTCTTCATCTTTTCCACAATTTTCAACGCTTTGTTCTTCTCGAGATCGGTCTTCTTCATGTGGTTCCATTGCTAAGGTTCTACGGCAACCAAATTGTGCCATGACCCGGATTATACGGGGTGAGAGGAAGTCAATGGAGAAAGTGGCAAGCACGGGCAGCCACCAGGTCAATCGAAAAGACCCGGAAGCAACAGCAGGCTCCGGACACTAGGATAAACGGCCTAGTGTCTCAAAAGTGAATGGGAGTAGCATCAATACGCTTGCAGTCCTGCACACACGCTGCGCTTTTCACACACTGGGAGACAATATAATGAACATCACAATGCGTATTTCGGCTGTTTTGGTGGGTGTTGCCTGTAGTGCTATGGCAGGTGCGGCAACTGCCCAGGACAACGTTGAAAAACTCATGAATATGAGCACCACCGGGGCATCGCTCGATATCGAATCGGTGCCGCAAACCGGGCCAAATGCCGATACTATCAAGCGCAATCTCGAGAAAATAACGCTGCCTCCGGGTTTCAAGATTTCGCTTTACGCCATTGTCCCCGACGCGCGTCACATGGCCGTCGGCCCATCCACCGGAGTGGTGTTTGCCGGAACGCGCAAGACCAAGATCTGGTCGGTCACCGACCGGACCAAAAGCCGGGTCGCCGACGACGTGAAGCTATTCGCGCCCTCTGTAACCATGAAGGTGCCGAACGGCGTCTGCTTCTCGCGTGACGGTATGCTTTACGCCGTCGAGCATAATCGCGTACTGGTGTATCCCGCCGCCGAGTTCTTCTATGAAGGCCCGGATGTCGCAGCAGGTATCGTGGTGCCGCAAGGAGAACTGGTTCCAGTTGAAGAAGAGAGCTTCAACCATGGCGCTCGGGCCTGCCGTGTCGGTCCTGACAATAAACTCTATATAACCTTGGGTAATCCATTCAACGTACCGACGCCGGAAAAAGCCGAGCTCTATAGCAAAAACGGAATGATGGGCATCATACGCATGGACCAGAACGGCGAAAACCGCGAGGTCTACGCACACGGCGTGCGCAACTCGGTAGGGCTGGATTTCAATCCCAAGGACAAGACGTTGTGGTTCACCGACAACCAGGTTGATGGGATGGGCGACGACATTCCTCCCGGGGAACTGAATCGGGCAACTGAAATGGGTCAACATTTCGGCTTCCCATACTATGGCGGCGGGAAAGTCAAGACAGTTGAGTTCAAAGACGCCGCAGTGCCTGCCGACGTGGTGTTCCCGCAAGTTGAAATGGATGCCCACGCTGCCGATTTGGGAATGATGTTCTACAACGGCAAGATGTTTCCCGAGCAGTACCAGGGTGGTATTTTTTCCGCACAGCACGGGTCCTGGAACCGCACCACGCCGATAGGTGCCCGGGTGATGTTCACCAGTCTGAACGAAGACGGCACAGCCGCCAAGACCGAGGTATTCGCCGAGGGATGGCTTACTCCTGACAACGAGTATCTGGGCCGCCCGGTCGATGTAGCCATGTTGCCGGACGGATCCTTGCTGGTCTCGGACGACTACGTCGGTGCCATCTACAGGATTTCGTATGAAAGGAAGTAGTGGCGCTGCAGCCGTGGCAAAGGTGCTGTTTCTGACTTCGGCTGCGCTGTCACCCGGAACGCCGGCATGGTCTGCCGACCTGGCGGCCGGCCGGTCCAAAGCCGTGCAATGCGCAACCTGCCATGGCACCAACGGAATTGCGACGCTGCCCGAAGCACCAAACCTGGCGGGACAGAATTCGATTTACCTGGAAAAAGCGTTGCGCGACTTCAAGTCGGGGATGCGCAAAAACGAAATGATGTCTCTGATGGCAGAAGGTCTGACTGACACGGACATCGAGAACCTCGCCGCCTATTACGCCAGTCTGGGATGCAAGCCCGGATAGCGCCCTGGATTAACATCGTGAAACGCGCCCTCAAATGAACTGCACCCCAAAGGTTGGACATTCATCCAACTTCTGGGGTGCAGTTCACTCAAACGCGCGTTTTTTGAAATCCGGCGGGATCCGTCTACGGCGAATCGCCTCAGTAAAGAGGAATGGCCTGATGTTCAGTTTTCCAGCAAGATTTTTGACCCATCCGCGAGGATGAACCACGCTTTGACGTCCATAGTCCGAACGATTGTTTCAGCGGCTGGCAATGCCAAGTTTGAAAGCCCTGTAGACAAGGCATCGGCCGTGGTGGCGTTCGACGCCAGTACGGAGACGCTGCGATACCGCGGCTGGCTCGAACCGGTTCGCGGATCGAAGATATGTGCGAAGCGACCCGCTGGATCGAGATGAGTACCGTAACCGCCAGACGTAGCCAACGCTTGGTTGCGTATCAATACTGTCTCGACTATTTGTTCTGGATGTTCCGGATTGGCAAGGCCCACACGCCATGGCAGGGCACGTTCGTTGTGATCCATACCCTGGATCTCGCCCATGTCGACAAGCGCGCGATCCAGCCCCCCTTTGCGCAACAGGTGAGTGACCCGGTCAGTAATATAGCCCTGGGCAATACCGTTCAGGGTAAGCGCCATGCCAGGACGGCGCAATTGAATTCGATCCGTGCCTATCTGGACGCTTTCGTGATCCACCAAAGCAAGGGCCCCTTCTATGGCGGCTTTTGAGGGTCCGGCCGGATCAGCCTGGGGCTTGGAGAAGTGTTCTGCATACAACGACCACAAAGGCTGCACCGTGGGGTCGAATGCGCCAGCCGTCAACGTACTGAAATGTCGACTTGTGCTGAGCAAGTTCAGCAAATCTGCCGGAGGATGCTCAAGATACCCTTGGCGGTTGAGCACGGATAACGCGCTGTCGTCCTGATACAGGCTGAATACCTTCTCCAGACGATGCACCTCGGCCACAGACTGCTCGATCAGGGTTCTGGCGACACCCGTGTCTGCATGATAAATGTGCAGCTCTGCGTCGGCGCCTAACGCTACGCCGCGCCAGCTCGTCAGGGGAGGGGCAGCAGACGCATACGCGAGAGCGCCGCGCCAGGCGCCAGGAGCCAGGAGGATGCCCGTACTGGCGGCAAGTATTCCGATAAAGCGCCGCCGGGAAGATAGATTTTTCAATGTGAAGACTCTCCATGTGGTGCTGCGGGTGCCGATCCCATTCCTTCTGCCGCGTCATTGTGGCTGAGAATGTAATCCTCCGGCATATCGTTGAAGGCCACGACACGTCCGCGATACTTGTCGGCAAAATCCAGAGCCTTGGCTTTATCGCCAAAGGGCAATGCATCTTCGGCGCCCATGCCTCCGATGAACTCGCTCTCGATCACATAAAAGGCGCTGCGCGCATCGATCCATGTGCCGGCCTCGGGTTGATTCCAATTACTTACCTTGCCCATATCGTGCACATAGATGGCGCGGATTCCCTTGGGTTCTTCGGGCAACAGCGTGTAGGCGAACACTTGCTTGATGGTGGTAAACCAGACAGGACTTTCGCGACCATTAACGAAGATCTGCCCCTTGGGTCCTGAGTGTTCAACCAGATTCATACCGCAATAGTGACCAACTGAATCGAGGGTGACCTCTTGCGCGGGGGGCAGCGGCGCATTGGAGCCATCCTCGCTGCCACATGCTGACAGCAGCAGAACAACGAGAAAGATACCTGCAAGCCGGCGTGGCGTCATAACTGCCTCCGTTGAAAGAAAGCGGCAGCAAGTGAAAACGGAATCACTATCCATAATAACTGTGCAATGACAAGCACGGGCATGCCCAGGCTCGTTTGGCTGCTTAAACCTGCCATGCCTGCGAACATGGATACATTCTCGTAACCTGTCAGGTTAAGGAGCCTGTACACGTCTGAAGGGTTGAACAGCAGGACGTTATTCAGCAGCTCGGCAGTGACGAATTTTCCCTGGTCTGCAACCAGAACCCCCAATAAAGCCATGTCGTAGATCACCACGAAAAAGAGCCAGACTCCAATCGCGATTCCTGCTGCCGTGGCACGCTCGCGCACCACCGCGCTGATCATGTACCCCATGGCCAGAAAGCTCGCGCCCAGCAATACACTGGCCAAGATGAGGAACGCAAACGCCTGCCATGCGGCAGGGTCGGGCGCGCCGTGCACCCATTGCAAGGCTATCCCGGCCGAGCCATAGCCTACTGTCGTCGCCACGGTGAGAACAGCCAGATGCCCGACGAACTTTCCAACCATGATTTGCCAGCGCGATACCGGATAGCTAAGCAGCAAGGCCATCGTTCCCCGGTCTATTTCACCCACAATGGCGTCATACGCCAGCAACATTGCGATTAAGGGCACAAGGAATATGGACAAGCTCGAGAGGCTGACGACCGTGACGGTCAGTGGGTCGACCTTGACGGCGCCAGTAGGCGAACTGCCTAGAAAGCCCAGCGAGAGCGCCAGCATGGCAAGCAGCAATGCCGTGGCAAGCACCCAGCGATTTCGCAGTCCGTCGCGGATTTCCTTGCCAACAATGATAAAAACAGCGTTCATAAGTCTTCTCGCCTGAGAAAATGTGCGTACATATCATCCAGGCTAGGGGTATGTATTTCAATGTCGTCGATGGCCATGTTAAGCGCGCCTATGCTGCGTATGGCTTCAACCTTGCTGCGTTCGGTGCAGGCCAGCTCGAACTTCGATTCATCGATTCGCTGCCACGCGTCGGGTAGCAGGCCGGCTGGCGAGGCGTTCTGGGCAAGTTTCAGACGGATGCGGATGGGCAGGTCGGCTGTGTGCCGCAACTGGGACATTGAGCCGTCAGCAATTTTGCTTCCATTCTTCATGACCACGATGCGGTCCGTGTGACCATCAAGTTCGGATAAGGCGTGTGTGCTGAGCAACACCGTGGAACCACCATTACGCAGTTCGCGCACGATCTCGTAGAACATTAAGCGCGACGCAGGATCCAGGCCAGTGGTAGGTTCATCGAACAGCAGCACTTTGGGTGTGCCCAATAACGCTTGTGCCAAAGCCAATCTTTGTCGCATGCCTTTCGAATAAGCGCCGACCCGTCGTTGCGCGGCCTGTGCGATGCCCACACGGACCAGGAGAGCCGCATTAGCCGATACCGGCTGGCGCTTGAGCCGGGCATAGAACGCAAGCGTCTCGGCGCCGGTCAAGGAGGGATGCAGGGCTACGGTTTCCGGCAGATAACCGACGTTTCTGCGCATGCGCACGGCGGTACTGCTGGAGGCTTCGTGGCCCAACAGCATCACTTTCCCCGAACTGGGACGTATCAGACCCAGTATAAGTTTGATCAGCGTACTTTTTCCGGCACCGTTGTGTCCGGCCAAGGCCACGCACTCCCCGGCACGGAGTGTCAGATCCATATTATTGACAGCACGTTGCTTGCCATAGTCCTTCGTGACGCCTGACAGCGACACATGAAACTCTGTCATGGCAGGTCCTTGTATTTCTTGAGCGTCTGCAGGGCAGGAGCTTCCATCAGGGGAGCGCTGTCCACCACACCTCCCGGCAATATGGCCGGGAATTGAGACTGCGCCCAGCGGACAATCGAAACCGCCGGACTGTTGAGCAGCACGCGGGCGGAAGGCGCTCGCCATATCACCTGATCTATTACATCGTTGGGCCGATAAGCCGTATCGGCAATCCCGTTGCCATCCAGATCGAACGCGGTGTTATCGCTCCAGTAGTTGCCCCGACCGTTTCTGGACCAATCCAGGTATCGGGTTCCAACATACTTGACCTGATTGCGATTGTTGACAAAAGCGTTGTTGCTCATGTGGTTGCCCTCGGATCCAGCCGTGAAGTGTATCCCGATGGCACAGTCCTGGAAGTGGTTGCCGTCAAACAGATTGTGATTCGCGTTATAGATGAAAACGCATTTCTCACCACCTTCGACGACGTTGCCGGTAATCGTTGAGTTATTTGCATAATTGAGCATTAAGCCCTGATCATGGCTTTTGATGGAGATATTGTCCTTGATGACCAACTTGTTCGAGAACATGATGGCATAGCCAATATCATTGCCCACGGAAACGTTTTCGCTGACTTCGCTATCGTTCGTGTACATATAGTGCACGGCATAGCGCAAATCGCTGAAGCGATTCCCACGGAAGATATTGTGTTTGCTTGCATTGACGAAAATGCCGTCACGGCCTTTCGAAATATCGTTGCCAATTACGCTGGTTCCCGGCGTATTCCATAGGGTCACACCGTTGCCGCGTTCGGCAACCCTCAGCTCGGTATTGCCGACGATACGGTTGTCCTGCACGATGGCGTCATGGGGACCCCATACATAGATGCCCACCGAATTATCGAGCACATCATTGCTTTCGATACGAGCGCGGTGAGCGGGTTTATCAAGAAAAATGCCTGCATCCATCTCGGAAAGACTGAGGCCCGAGTTTTTAACCGTGAGATTGCGTATCGTGACATCTGGCGCCTGGACCCACATGGTGCGGCCCCGACGAGTGCCGATGATGTTGGCTGAACGGTCCGCTGGTCCTTCGATGACCAGCGGCTTGTCGATGACAATATTGCCCGCATATTCCCCAGACTTAAGCCGGATAACATCGCCCGACGCCGCCGATGCGATGGCGGACTGCAGGTTATCGCCGTCGCCGACATCGATGGTCTTGGCGATGCTGGCCCCGGACAGGCCAAGTCCGAGCAGCGCTACGCTGAGCGGGGCCAGCCATTGAGCAAGAGAATATGCAGGCAGCCTCATACAGATTTATACGGATGCCTTGGGACGGACGATCATCTGGCCCGACATTTCCATATGCAAGGCATGGCAGAACCACTGGCAGTAATACCAATGAACTCCGGGCCGACCCGCCTTGAATGTAATCGAAGACGTCGCCTGAGGCCCGATTTCCATGGCGACACCATGTCCTTCCATTGTAAATCCGTGAGTCAAATCTTCAATGACTTCCATATTGGTGACGACGACGGTAACCTCATCACCTTCATTGACTTCGAACTTCTGAAGACTGAACATGGGCGCCACGGCAATCATGTAGACACGCACCTTATTACCATCGCGAATCACATTACTGGCACCTTCCAGCGTTACACCATCCTTCTTGGCCATTTCCCGGGCGTCTTCCCACATGGGATCGTCACGCTTCCATACGCTTAATGGACGGACCTTCGTACGGTGGACCAGGCACATATCGTGTGGCTCGGCGAAACTAGGGCCGTCGTGCACGAGCTTCATTTCATCGCCCGATATATCGATAAGCTGATCGTTTTCGGGCTTCAAAGGACCGACATTCAGGAAGCGGTCTTTGGAGAATTTATTCAGCGAGACCATCCACTTGCCATCGGCTTCTTTCGTCTCGCCCATGGTCGTATGGTTATGACCCGGCTGATAATGGACGTCGAGCTTCTGAACGATGGGGTCGACTTTTTCTCCCTTGTAGGCACGCTTGGCCTTGTCTATGTCCCATTTGACGATCTGGCTGTCGATGAACAGGGTGGTGTAGGCGTTGCCCCGACCATCGAAAGCTGTGTGCAGCGGGCCGAGTCCGAGCTGGGGTTCTGCCACCACGCAATCACGCGGCTTGATCTTGTCTTCAAACAGGTCATCCAGCATGCGAACGTCAAGGACCGTGACTGTAGGCGAAAGCTTGCCGTTCAGTACGATATGAATACCATCTGGCGCGGCATTGCAGCCATGTGGCGAGTTGGGTACGGGTATGTAGCGGGTGTATTTTGAACCATGGCGACCATCGATGACAGGCACGCCACCCATTTCCTTGAAATCACCGTTCTTGACGGCTTCTTCAATACGCTTGAGGTTGAATACAACAACCCAATCCTGCTCGTTGGCTGAAATCTCTTCGACAGTGAGACCTTTTTCAGAGTTGTAGCATGTCGAAAATGAGTACTTGCCTTGGTAGTCTGCATCTCCGTTGTCCAGATTTCCATCCACCATCACTTGCCACGCCACCTTCATCGTGTCGCCGTCCAGCGCTGTGTAGACTGCAAAGAAGTTCTTCTTCGGATCGTCGGTGATTTTTCCATCGTTGGGCAGAGGGATTATGTGTTCGCCATTGGCAAATACATAACCGGTACGTGGGTAACGCTGAGGACGCAAGCCGTGCACACCCGACACATTGGGTATTTCGGTGATCTTGTCCGTTTTCATGACGTCAAGACGAATGCGTGCGACGCGGGTGTTGGCCTTGTCGTTAATGAACAGAAAACGCCCGTCGTACGTTCCGTCGGTAAAGGACAGGTGAGGGTGGTGTGCATCGCCATTAAGGTATACACCGCCTTGGTCCTTCAGATATTCTTTGGTCTGCGGAGTGAGCCCTTCGGTCAGGATCTTGCGACTTTCATTGGTGCGGCCCCAGCCGGTCGCGCTGCAATGATTGAAGACAGGAATGCGCACAAACTCGCGCATCGATGGCAAACCCATTACACGAACTTCCCCGGACTGACCGCTGGAATTAAATGCATAGTATTCATCGAGCTCGCCCGGACCTACGTGCGCAGAGAGTCCTTTGGAACCTTTTTTATCGTCCTTGGCATACGCCGAGGACAATTGTGTACCGCCCACCAAGCCTGCGGCTCCGGTAATCGCCGCGGTTCCGAGGAAGCCCCGGCGACTCAGTCCCGGTTTCTCGAATTTTTGATCAGACATGAAAAACTCCTTGCGTTGTTGGGCGTCCGTATGCGAGCTGTCGAATGCCGGCGCCGTAGTGAAGTGCAGCTGTATATGTTCAGTGGCAAAGTGGGGTGTGCAAAATCAGGATTCCGGTTCGGCGGCTGACCGTTTCGACGCTGCCGGTATGAATCGGATCACTGTTTCTTCAGGCATGGCATCGGGCGGTGGCACGTGGCGCTTCTGCCGCTTGGCATTCTTTTGGATCAGATGTGGGCATTTCGTTTCGTGGTGATACAACATCTGGCAATGAAGACATTGAATGCATTCGTTGGGGTTGATGTCGCCTTCGGGATTGATAGCCTGCACCGGACATTCGATATTGCAGCGCTGGCAGGGATTGCCGCAAGTACGATAGCGGCGCAACCAGTTGAATACCCGTAACCTGGCCGGAATTGCCAAGGCGGCTCCGAGCGGGCAGAGGTAGCGGCAGAAAAAACGCTCAATAAACAGGCCTGCCACCAAAAGCAGCACCGCAAACAGCACGAAGGGCCAATAGCGCACGAATTTAAGGATGATGGCGGTCTTGAAGGGCTCTACTTCGGCCAGCTGTTCGGCGACAGAAAGTTCGTACAGCGAGAACCCGAACAACACGATGAAAATAACGTACTTGATTGTTGAGAGTCGCTGATTCACGCCATGCGGCACGTTGATCTGTTTGATCCCCAGGCGTTTGGCAATGCGGTTGGTAAGTTCCTGCAATGCTCCGAATGGGCAGAGCCACCCGCAGAACGCACCACGGTTCCAGAACACCATGGATATGGCCGTTGCGCACCACAAGATGAAAACAACGGGATCCATCAGGAAATATTCCCAGCGGAAGTCTGTGCGCAATGCCGAAGTAAAAGTCAGGACGTTGACCACGGAAAGCTGCGCCTGTCCGTACCACCCGATCCAGAAGAGGGTGAATGTAAGGAACACCAGCCGGAAGCGATCGTAGAACACAGGGCGGCTGGCAAGTTGATCCTGGAAGAAAAATACGCCCACCAGCAGTAGCAGGGCGGCCAGCACTGCGGAAACCTGGCCCGTCTTGGCACGCCAGATCTGTTTCCACAAGGGGGGAGCATTTTCAAATTCGGCGGCTACCTCGGCATTACTGCCGCCCGGAGCGGAGGCGGCTGGAGATGTCGAATCCCCCGTACTTCCTTGCGCGGCCGCCGGCTCGGCCACCACTGCAGTCGGATCGGTGCGCGTATATTGCTGCGGCAATTGGTAATCGAGGTCAAATGTAAGAAACGCTTTCTCTTTGACGCTGACCACGCGTTGGACCATAAGCTGCAGGCGCCAAGGCGCCACGGGATCCAACGTTGCATCCTCCGGAACGACAAACAAGGCAACTTCCTTGAAACCAGGCGCGCCCTGCGCAAAAACATCTGCCAGGCGCTGATGATCGCGATCTCTGAAGCGAAAGCTGCTTTCCTGCTGAACTAGCTCAATACGGTCGAAAATACCGCCGCGCACGTAACCTGAGCCCTTGAAGGAGTAGTGCCCATCGCCAGCGACAAGAATGGCTTGCTGGCCCGGCTTCAGTCGTTCGCTTAATATTTTCCATTCCGTCTCGCCCAATAGGCTACGCCCAATTGCTGGAACGCTTACGAGTGCGGTGTACAGGTCGATGAAATCATCGTCCGGCTCGCCCGATTCAGGACGATCGATGGCGCCTTGCCTTCCCGTCGCCTCGAATGCCTTGTTGATGTCCTCTACCGTCAAATGCAGGCGGCGCACAGCACCATTTGCGACAAGTTCGTCCCAGCTCTGGACCGTGCTCTGCGTTTCATCGACGATTCGGGCCGCCACCGGCGCTGCTTTAGTCTCGCTGCTTTTTTGGCTGCCTATGCCATAAGTACGCGCGACACTCATGGCCGAACGCGTAATGGTATCTCCGATGACCATCATGGTCACGGTGGCTCCGCTGATGATGTCCACCGGTGTGGGCGCGCCGTGACGCGGAGGGGTCTCGACAAAGTTGAGCCCGACATAGCCTTGGATAAAATCGTCGACCTTGGCTTGAGGAATGCCTATCAAAACAATGGGTTCGTGGTGCTTGACCAGCTTGGCGCCAACGATTTCACCATTATCAGCGATGGCGACGAGGGTATCGATGGGTTTGCTGGAATAGCCACGCGTATTCACGACATCGGTCGTGAGGTAGACAAGACCTAATTGACGATCACCCGCGTACGCGCGGGCTATCATGGGTTTGCCCTCGGGCGGCCCAAGCCGGTCAGCGCCCGGGAAGATTTCGGCGGGTTTAAGTGTGTCGAGAAATTCAGGGAGACGCTGGGCATGCGAGGTCTGGAGGATCACGCTGACTGCCAGCAATAAGGCAAGAAAAACAAACTGTGCTGTTCGGACTAGCCCATGTGGTCGGGGAAGGCTGATCATGCGGCTACTCTTTCAACGATTGACTGTTTCGAATCTTACGCACTTTTTAACTCCGTCATATTGACTTGGGTCAATTTGCCTGGGGATTCACTACAAGTAAAAGCAGGGAAGCACGATGTGGGGTGATCGGGACCTGCTAACAGCCGACGGTCCGGACGCCATTGAAGTTTTTGTATCGAGCGCAAAGAGCAGATGGAGGAAAAAGCAACGCGGTGACGGGCACCGCGTTGCTGCATGCACTTAGCTGCTGAGTTTCAGCGTGCCTGTCATGATGGCCCAGTGTCCGGGGAATGAGCAAAAGAATGTGTAGTTTTCACCTGCCGCCAACTTGCTGGTATCGAATGTGACGGAATCGGATTCACCGCCACCGACGACTTTGGTGTGCGCAATGACGCGCGCATCTTCGGCCTTGACGTAGTCTTTTGTAAGGCCGGCGGTCATGCCGTCTGTTGCAACGCCTTGTTTATCAGCGGTTTTTGTCAACACCCAGTTATGACCCATAGCGGCCTTGGGGAGTTTACCTGTGTGTTTCAGGTGCACGGTGAATTTGGTGCAACTTTTGTCGACGGTCATTTCCTTCATGTTGAACTGCATCGCGTCATTGCCTTCGATGGTGGCTTCGCAATCGGCAGCCAGCGCTGGCAGGGTCATGGCGGACAGCAGTGCGGCAAAAGCAACTTTAGCAAACATAATAATCTCCGATAACAACAGTAGTGAATAGAAAGCGAACGTCCAGATGGATAGAACGACTATATCGTAAAGTGATATTTAATACTACGAATCGGCGCTTGCTCTTGATCGGTATCAAACTTCAGTATGTAGAGCGATGCGATGCGCCGCCAACATGGTAGGGCCGCCCATCCGATCTTCCACATTGTACGTTAAACATATAGGCTTAATCTCTCAAAAACGCCTTTCCCCTAAGAGGGTTATGCGCCAAAAAGAGTGGCTCCGGAACCGTTCAGGCTTAGGCATGCCACTTGCTAAAATAGTAGTCGTGGTGCTGACCCGGGGCGCGTAGATCCGCCAGCCTTGCCAACCAGCACATATCGTAAAAAATTGTGATCTATGGGGAAGACAACCATTAATGCCAATATGCCCTCGTCCAGGAAGGGCTTGATCTATGTCTCTGACGACGTTCCGGGCATAACTCGCGAATTCTCACAAGGCATGTTCATCTATCGCGGTACAGACGGCAAGTTGATCGAGAACGCCGGAATGATCGATCGCATCAATGCTCTGGCAATCCCGCCTGCGTACACTGAAGTATGGATATGCCCGGATCCGCAAGGACACATCCAGGCAACGGCGAGAGATGCGCGTGGTCGTAAACAATATCGATACCACGAACAATGGAGAGCAACGCGCGACAACACCAAATATGAGCAGCTCGGGGCTTTCGGCCTCGCGTTGCCGCGTATCAGGAGACGTGTGGCACGCGACATGAAAGGCCCTCTTTTGACTCGCGAGAAAACGGTGGCCGTCATCGTGCGACTGCTTGAATTGACACTGATACGGGTGGGTAACCGATACTATGCGAAAACCAATAAATCCTACGGCTTGACGACATTGCGCTGCCGCCACACCTCAGTCATAGGAAATCAGGTGCGCTTCCAGTTCCGGGGCAAGGGGGGCATCGAGCACGACGTCAAGGTTTCAGATCGTCGTATAGCAGCGGTCATAAAGCGTTGCATGGAAATTCCAGGTCAAGAACTTTTCCAGTTCAAGACTCCCGATGGGACCAGGTGCCGCGTTGATTCGGGCTGCGTCAACGATTACCTCAAAGAGGCGGGGGGAGGCGATTTCACCGCGAAACATTACCGTACGTGGGCGGCGTCCGTCTTGACGTTGAACCAGCTGCAACGACACGCCGGCGTAAATCAAGATCCGGACTCCAAACGACGCATCGTGAACGAGGTGGTCAAGGCGGCGGCCAAACTTCTGGGCAACACGCCCGCGGTCTGCCGCGATTGTTATATTCACCCGGCTGTCGTAGAGGCATATCTTGAAGATCGACTGCCTTCTAGGCAGGCTATTTCCACGCCCCGGGGCTTGAACGCCGATGAGAGACGATTTTTCGCCTTCCTGCGAACACTTAAGAATGGCGAAACGAGTGTGAATAGGCGTTAAATGTCCGTGCTTAATGTCGCCGGGCAACACAGTGTCCCGCCAGCATGCCCAATAGTGTGGCGGCGCCGATCGCCGACCAGGTATGTTCATGCACGCACTGGTTCACCGCTCTGGACAGAGGCGCTCCGCACAGAGCCGCAAGCCACCCTTGGCGCGCTTTCAAGTCCTGCACGGCTTCAAGTTGCTGTCTTAGACGTGCTCGAGCGGCCTCAATGTCCGCTCCGGTATAACTAGCCGTATCCTGGAGCAGTTGTGTGGCCTTTTTCAGCATCTCATTGAGATCAGGTGCGGTGTGGTCTGTCATGGTGCATTCTCCTCGGAAATTCAAGTGCGGTTGGCGTCGCATCAGCTCGCCCACCATTGTTTGATGGTCGAGCGCAGTACGGCACCGCCTGACGCGCTTTCCTTGCTTATCGCCTGTAAATAGGCTTTGGCCTGTTTCATTTCGATATGGGGCGGTAGTGGCGGCACATTGGGGTCTGTAACCATCTCAAGCAGCGTCGGGCGATCCGCGTCGATCGCCGCGTCCCACGCCGCGCCAACATGTGCTGAGTCTGTTATCTTGATTCCGTCCAGTCCGAGCAGTTTCGCGTATTCGGCATAGGGAAAAGTCGGCAGCAACTGGGACGCATCAAATCGAGGGTCGCCACCCATGGCACGCTGTTCCCAGGTCACTTGGTTCAAATCCCCGTTATTCAATACCATGATGACAAAGGCGTGCGATTTCCACTGCTTCCAACGATTCGCCACGGTGATGAGTTCGTTGATGCCGTTCATTTGCATGGCGCCATCGCCCACCAATGCAAAGACCGGACGATCGGGGAATGCAAGCTTGCCTGCCAACGCGTAGGGCAGGGCACAGCCCATCGATGCCAGGCCGCCCGATACCGATCCGAGCATGCCATCGCGAAATTTCAAGTCGCGCGCGTACCAGTTGGCAGCCGATCCGGAATCGCAGGCAAGAATACTGCGATCCGGTAACCGGCTTGAAAGCTCCCAGAAAACACGTTGAGGATTGACTGGTTCTGCCTTCACCATAGCGCGTGCTTCAGTGGTCTTCCACCATTGGGAGATGCTTTTTTCGATGTTGTCTCGCCACGTACGGTCCTGCTTTTTACGCAGCAATGGGAGCAGTGCAAGGAGGCTTGCCTTGCTGTCTCCCACCAAGCCTACCTCCACGGGATACCGCATGTTCAAGTTTCGTCCGTCCCGGTCTATCTGGACAGCTCTGGCCTGGCCCTCGGCCGGCAGGAACTCCGAGTAGGGAAACGACGTTCCGATCAGCAAAAGCCGGTCGCAGCCATTCATGAGCTCCCAACTGGGCCGTGTACCCAATAAGCCTATCGACCCTGTCACATAGGGAAGGGAGTCGGGGATGGCTGCCTTGCCCAGCAATGCCTTTGCCACGCCCGCACCCAGGCGGTCCGCGGTCTGCTCGATTTCATGGGTGGCATGCAAGGCACCGGCACCCACCAGTATCGCGACTCGCTCGCCGCTGTTCAGAACATCGGCCGCCGCGTGCAGGCCTTGTTCGTCAGGCACATTGGAATGTACGGTATAGCCTATACCGCTATGTACTGTTCCGTGTTCATGCGGAGGCGTTTCCACCGCCGGTAAATCTTGCACATCGTTAGGCACGATGATGCACGTCACGGCACGACGCTCCATGGCGATGCGCATCGCCCGGTCCAGAAGATGCCTCACCTGGACCGGGCTGCTGGCCACGTGCACGAAATCGCCGGCAACGTCCTTGAATAGATTCAGAAGATCGACTTCCTGTTGATAGTCACCGCCCAATGCGCTACGCGCCTGTTGTCCCACGATCGCGACAACCGGTTGATGATCCATTTTCGCGTCGTACAGGCCGTTCAGGAGATGAATCGCGCCGGGCCCCGATGTTGCCATGCACAGGCCAACTTGCCCTGTGAACTTCGCGTGACCGCAAGCCATGAACGCCGCCATTTCCTCGTGCCGTACTTGCACGAATTCCGGCCCATCCTTTGCACGCCCAAAGGCGCCGATCAGCCCGTTTATACCGTCGCCCGGATACGCAAATATGCGCTTTACCCCCCATTCCGAAAGACGCTTTAGAATGAAATCCGAGACTGTTTCCATGCCCGCTCCTGAATCGATCGATACATGGGTATTCGAGCAACCCGCATGCCCGTGCGCGTCGGATGCAGCGGTCTTTCAGAATGGGATCTGTAGCCAGCAAAGACAAAACTGGTTCTGCGCATCCGTCCATACAGGTCCCAGCTCGAACCCTGTTTTGACAGCCATGCTTCGCAAGCCGTCCACCGTATATTTATGGGAATTTTCAGTATGCAATGTTTCCCCTTGCGCAAATGAAAAGGTCTGGTCGCAGACACGAACCCGTTGGGACCGCAGGCTCATCAAGTGCATCTCGACGCGTTGTAATGGCGCGTTGAAGAAGGCACTGTGGGCGAACGCGTTGATCTCGAAATTTGCATCCAGTTCGCGATTTGCGCGAATGAGCACATTACGGTTGAAGGCCGCCGTGACTCCCTGACTATCGTTATACGCGGCATGGAGAATCGCTGGATCCTTGATCAGATCGACACCCAGCAACAGCCCTCCGCCGCGTAAAAGGTGACGTGCCTGTTTCAAGAAAGTCAATGCTTCTGACGGACATAGATTCCCTATGGTTGAACCGGGAAAAAAACCCACGCGTCGATCGCTGTTGCGGTGCATTGCCGGCAGCCGTAGAGGACAGGTGTAATCGCCCACGACTGGTCGCACGTCAAGTTGGGGATAGCGACGCTGCAAAGCTTCAGCCGCCGCTGCAAGATGGGAGCCGGAGATATCAATAGGGACATAACATTGCGGAGTATCCATGGCATCCAGCAGCAGTTGTATTTTCTGCTGGGAACCCGCCCCGAATTCCACGATCTCCACATCCTTTCCAAGGAACTCAGCGATCTCCCGCGCGTGCAACTTTAATAATGATAATTCCGCGCGTGTGGGGTAGTACTCGGGCAGCTCGCATATCTGATCAAACAAGGAAGAGCCTTGCTCGTCATAAAAATGCTTGGGGGATAAATACCGCGGGCGGCTTGCGAGCGCCTTAAGCATGTCCGCTGAAAAGTCGTCCGTCGGAGCCTTGCCCGCGGACACGCTGAACAGCGTAGTGCTGCGATGAGCCTGTTGGCCTATGGTCATATGTTGTCCCTTGCCAATCGCAACCCCGAGAATTGCCAGCGCGCGCTCGGCTGGAAGAAATTACGATAGGTCACCCGCGTATGCCCGGGGGGGGTTGCGAAACTGCTGCCTCGCAATACCAGCTGGCCGACCATGAATTTACCGTTGTATTCGCCGACCGCGCCCGGTGCAGAACGAAAACCCGGATAAGGATCGTAGGATGACCTCGTCCACTGCCAGGCATGTCCGGTCACTTGCGCCATTCGTGGATCCCGAGCCGCCGCCTCCCACTCAAACTCAGTCGGCAGCCGGGCTTGCGCCCATTCAGCGTATGCCGCCGCCTCGTAAAAACTGATATTAGTGACTGGTGCTGAGGGATCCAGAGGCCGCACACCGTCAAGTCCAAACGTTTGCCAGGCCTCTATTCCGGCTTCGGGTTCATCCGGTGCCATCCAGTAGGCCGGCGCCGTCCAGCCCCCGGATTCGACCGCAGCCCACCCATCAGACAACCACAATCCGGCATGCTGATAGCCGCCGTCGAACACGAATTCCGCAAATTCACCACAGGTTACAAGGCGGTCAGCCAGCCTGTAAGGAGACAACAACACATGGTGTCTTGGTGTTTCGTTATCGAAGGCAAAATCTTCCTCACCGGCAGTGTCGATGCAGCCGATTCCAACGGTTCCTCCCGGTTGAGGCAACCATGTGAGCCCATGTTCCGTAGACATGGAAGCGGGGGACAGGGAATCTTTGTCGCTGCCAGATCGGTAGGCCGGCAGCAAGGGATTGCAGGAGAACAAGTGCAGGATATCGGTGAGCAGCAGCTCCTGGTGTTGCTGCTCGTGGTTCAAACCGAGTAAGAGCAATGGCCTGATCTTGAACCAGGCGTCCGGTCCAGCATGTTCGATCAATTGCTGCATGGCGGCGTCCACATGTCGGCGGTAGTCGATCACCTCGTCCAGGGTAGGGCGCGTCAATAGTCCACGCCGCGGCCTTGGATGCCGCGAGCCGAGGCTTTCATAATAAGAGTTGAAGAGGTAGTGATACCGGTCATTGAAAACCTGGTAATGCGGCGAGAAAGGCCGCAGCAGCATTGTTTCGAAAAACCAGGTGGTGTGGGCCAGATGCCATTTGCTTGGGCTTGCATCGGGCATGGATTGGACGCATTGGTCCTCGGGCGACAAAGTCGCGGTGAGCTCCAGGCTGTAGTCTCGGACGCGAGTGTATTGCCTCAGCATGAAGGTGCGCGGCAAGGTCGCGGCTTGCGGCTTGAGAGCCGCCGAGGGGATTGCTGACATAGGCCGTCGTTCCCCGATCAGCGAGTGGGACCGCGTCGCACGGCGAGGCGCAGCACGCCATAGGCAATCGCCAGGCCCGCGCTGGTAAGGGTGAGCGCACGCCAGCGGGTGTTCATATCAGTGTATACGCTGAAGCTGCGTGCATGTTTATCGGTATCACGACTTTCCCTTGCCAAGTCGTCGCCCGCATCCCATAGGGCGTCATGGCGCGCCTGCGCCGGCCTATCACTACGCTGCGCGCGAATCATCGACCTGCCTAACAATTTGTCGGCAAACGAGGGCATGCGCTGGCCGAATGCTGAAATGGCCTTCGAAGCGCTGCCGACAAATACATCCCGCATAGGATGTTCCGCAGCATAGAGGATGGCTTCCGCCACAACCTTTGCGTCATAGACGGGTGGCGCAAGCTGCGGCTCCACATCCAGATAATTCTTGGCATGCTGTAAAAAGCCGGTATCGATCGAGGCGGGTTTGATCAATGTGACCGAAACCGGGGCACCATCGGCTTCGAGTTCCATGCGCAGTGCGTCCGTGAATCCCTTTACCGCATGTTTGGAGGCCGAATACGCACCTTGAAGGGGCACGGCGCGGTCGGAAACTTCACTGCCCACGTTGATCAAGGCGCCTCCTGTCAGGCGCAGTTGGCTGATGGCTGTCAGCGAGCCGTAAACTACACCCCAATAATTGGTCTCGAACAATTGGCGCTGATCATCAATAGCAACTTCTTCCAGCTTACCGAAAATGGATACGCCGGCGTTGTTGACCCACGTTTCTACGCCGCCGAAAGCAGTAATCGCCGCATCCAGAATCTTCCGATGATCCTCCTGTATGCCGACATCAGCCTTGACAGCGATGGCGTCGGCCCCCTCCGCTTTGAGCTCCTCGACCAGCCGGTCGAGCGCGGGCTTGTTTCGGCATGCGAGCACAAGTCGGGCGCCGCGCCGCGCCGCGATGCGCGCGGTGGCCAATCCAATGCCGCTACTGGCACCGGTAATGACGATAACCTGCTGTTTCAGGGGTTTTAGCGTCTTTTTCAATTTATTTCTCCTTACCGCGTTGAGCGTCAATATGCCTCGGCTTCTGAAGGACCTGGAACCTGAGCGCAGTACTCGCCAGCAACTGGCGGTCCCGCATAAATGGGTATGACGTTTGCTCGGCGCTCAAGCTTGCCGGCGTCTGGTCCTTATAATAAGCACCGAGGGTTGGGGAAGGGTTGGCGCCTGCCCATTGTTTGCTTCATTCCGGAATTCGTATGGAAGAACTCGTATCAAAGGTTGCTGCGTCGGATCGACCGAATGGCAAGCAAATATCGAAGTTGCGTTACTGGCTGGTGTTATCCATCCTGGCTATCGCGACGATTCTTCTATGCGTGGCTCTCTATACAACCTTGATCGACCCAAACCAGAAGATGGTGGGCGCCCTATGGGGCGGATCGATGGCGGCGTTGGCCACCGCACTTGGCACCTTACCCATACTTTTCTCTTTAAATTTCTCCCAGCGCTCCTACGACAGCATGCTGGGATTCGGCGCAGGCGTCATGTTGGCCGCGTGTTCATTCTCCTTGATTATTCCGGCATTGGACGCCGCCGAGTCCCAAGGGCTAGGTCCCTGGAGCGGTAGCGGCGTCGTGGCGGGTGGCCTGCTGATCGGAGCGCTCGTCCTGCTCTTGATCGATCGCGTAATGCCGCACGAACACTTCGTGAAGGGACTTGAAGGCGGACATGCACGAAAACTCAAACGTGTCTGGCTGTTTGTGCTCGCGATATCGCTGCACAACCTGCCCGAAGGTCTTGCCATAGGCGTGGGTTTCACCGGCCCGGACGCACTTGCCGCGCAGGCTCTCGCCATGGGGATCGCCATTCAAGACGTTCCGGAGGGTATGGTGGTCGCTTTGGCACTCCGTGGCGTCGGATACGGTCGAGGACTGTCGGCTGGGGTGGCTGTATTATCTGGGCTGGTAGAACCTTTGGCTGCCGTGTTCGGGGTAGCCATAATCGGTATTTCGGCCGCTCTCCTACCTTGGGGCATGGCCGCCGCTGCGGGTGCCATGCTTTTCGTGATCAGTCACGAAATCATCCCGGAGTCTCACCGGCAAGGCCACGAATCCTCGGCAACGATTGGACTCATCATTGGTTTTGGCCTGATGATGGTTCTGGATACGGCTCTGGGATAGGGCTATACGTATCCCAATGCGAGCAGCACAAGAAGTATCACGAGCAGGATACCTATTCCGCCTGTAGGCCCGTACCCCCAACCTCGGCTATGGGGCCAACTGGGAAGCACTCCAATGAGTATCAAGATAAGTATGATCAGCAATATTGTTCCGACTGACATATCATTCTCCGTTACGGTTACCCCACACGATAACTCGGCTACGCTTCCATCGTGGCAAGCCAAGCCAGCCCGCCGTAACCCCAGCAAGTGTCATGCCACACGAAGGCCACGCGGGTATGCGGTTTGCTCCGGGACGGAATTCTTTCAGACTACGACTGCTTATATTTGAATCAATGCTTATGCCTTTGCTCCGTCGGAATATAACGCTCCTCCCTGCTTTATTGATAACCCTGTTGGTGATCTTCTCCATCGCGGGCGATGCCCATGCGGTCGAACCTGCGGGTCCGGCCAGCGCAGCCCAGACCGACGCCACCACAACACTGACCCCCGCCCAGGCTCGACATGCGTTGTCCATTCTTCAGGACGACGCCAAGCGTGCAGAGCTAGAACAGACTTTGCACGCTATTGTTCTGGCCAGCGGTGGCGAGCAGCCCGCTGCCACCCTCGCGGAACCGAGCAAAGAAGAGGACGCACCGGTCGCACTTACCCGGGGAGGGCTGCTCGATCAGTTGCTTGCCGCGACCAGCCAACGATTGGCTCAAGTGTCAGATTGGTTCCAGTCCAGCGCTCGCTCGCTCACCAAATTAAGAGATCCGGCCCAGTGGTGGCAAGCATCAACGACCGCAGCCAGAGACCAGAAAGGTCTGTTTGTCTCGTTCGCGAAGGCAATACTTGTCCTGGCCGGCGCGCTTTTGGCGGAATGGCTCTTGATTCGTGGATTGAAGCGAGGCCGCGATATCCTGTCACCCTCGCTCGGCACAACGACGCAACTGGCAACGGATGGTCGGCCACTGGAAGCGGAACGATACTCGAGCCTGCTTCGACGCATTCCATATGCCTTGGGACAAGGTGTGCTCAATTTGCTGCCCTTACTCGGCTTCGTTGCCTTGGCCAGTATTCTGGGCAGCGTCGTAAGCCAGCAAGGTTCCGCGCTCCATGAGGGGTTACTGATCATCGTGGGCGCCTACGTGTCGACGCGGATAGCACTTGCAATCTTGAAGCTGTTCGTATCACCCGTTCACGAGAACCTTCGCTTGATGCACATAAGCCAGTCCAGCGCCGTGTGGGTGTATCACTGGCTCCGCTGGATCATAGTAATCGCAGTATTCGGCACAGCACTTGCCAATATACTTCTCGCAATGGGAGCAAGCCCGGACCTGTACGAGACCATTTCCAAGCTTGTCGCGTTGATTGTTCACGTACTTTTACTGATGATGGTTTGGCGCAGCAGGAGAGCGATAGCGGCATTGATTCGAGGCACGCCGACCGGCAGTGTCGGATTGTTCGGCATCAGGCGGGTCGTTGCTGACGTATGGCCATTCCTGGCAACTGTACTCATTGTCGGGGTCTGGCTTTTGTGGTCCGCGGGGACGCCTGGCGGCTTTGAGCGGCTTGTACAGTTGTTCGCATGGTCGGCCGCCGTCATGGTTGCGGCAGGTTTGCTCGCGATTTTCGTACTGGGGGCAGTGGACCGGGCTTTCGCACGGGACAAGGAAAATTCACCTGAGCAGCCCGTAACAAGGGAAGCTCCTCGCAATCTCTACCGCAGTCTTGTACACCGCCTGATCCACATCACCATCGCCGTTGTCACCGGCCTTGTATTGCTGCAAGTCTGGGGCTTCGATGCATGGAACTGGTTCAGGGAAGGTTCGGTAGGGCGACGTCTGGCCTCCGCTGCGGTGACTATTGCCATCACTTGTGCGCTGGCTGCCATCGCGTGGGAAAGCTTGAATACAACGATCACCCGGCGCCTTGACCGCTGGCGCGCCGCGGAGGAGTTCGCGCGCGCGGCGAGGCTGCGCACACTGGTTCCCATGATGCGCACCGCGCTATTCGTCGCGATTGCTCTGGTAGTGCTATTGACGGCCCTCAGCCAGTTGGGCGTCACCATTGCACCCTTGCTGGCCGGCGCCAGCATTATCGGGGTGGCGTTGGGATTTGGGTCGCAGAAACTGGTCCAGGACTTTATCACTGGGATCTTCCTGCTTATGGAAAATGCCATGCAAGTGGGTGATTGGGTCACAGTTGCCGGACTTTCAGGGAGTGTCGAATACCTGTCGATCAGAACCGTGCGGCTGCGGGCGGGCGACGGCGCGCTGCACGTGATCCCATTCAGCGCCGTGTCGACCGTTACGAACACCAACCGTGGCGTGGGCAACGCGTCCGTGCGGGTCAGTGTCACCGCGGACTCCAATGTGGAAGAGGTATTCAATGCGCTCAAGAGCGTGGGTGCGGACCTGCGTGCCGATCCGAGGTTCAAGGATCTGATTCTGGCCGACCTCGATATCTGGGGCGTCGACCAAGTGGACGGAAACATGATTACCGTAGCAGGCCAGATACGTACATTGGACAAGGGTCGGTGGCCGGTGCAACGGGAATTCAACCGTCGCATCCTGCAGTGTTTCCGTGAGCGCGATATTCGGCTCGTCAATCCCAAGGAAACGATGGTGATCAATGCCGGGTAAATACCCCACAGCGCCGATGGCGGCGTAGCGATCAACATCATGGACGCCTTGCTACTAGTGGCCCTGGTCATCGCCGCCATTGTGCTGGTCGATCTTGTACCGAAACTGAAGTTGCGCCATGCAATTCGCTCTCCGTTCCCTCCTCACTTTGAGAAGATACTGGAGAAAAACGTTCCAATCTACAGAAAGCTCCCTGCGGATTTGCGTCAGCAACTGCATCGCCTGATCCAACACTTCCTTCACACGAAGGACTTTCACGGGTGCGGCGGGCTGGAAATCAACGACGAGATCCGGGTGACCATAGCCGGCATAGCCTGCCTCCTTTTATTGAATCGCAAGACGCGTGTCTATCCCGAACTTACGTCCATTTTGGTTTATCCGTCGGCATTTCTCGCCCCGCGGACTGAAATAGACACCGTGGGAGTAGTCTCGTACCACGAAGATGATTTGCTCGGCGAATCGTGGGGCGATGGTCGCGTGGTACTGGCATGGGATCATGTCAAACTGGGCAGCCGCGATTTCACAGATGGCCATAATGTGGTGCTGCACGAATTTGCGCATCAGCTCGATGAGGAATCCGGCGGAGCCGACGGTGCGCCAATACTGGGGAGCCGCAACAACTATCAACGCTGGGCTTCCGTCTTCTCCCACGAATTCGCTAGTCTCCAGGCCATGATTGACCACGACCATGACACGGTCATCGACGAATATGGTGCAACCGACCCTGCCGAATTTTTTGCTGTGGCAACCGAAACTTTCTTTGAAAAGCCCCGGGAAATGGCAGCGCACCATGCTGCACTGTACGAGGAATTAAAGAGGTACTATCGGGTGGATCCGCGTGAATGGCTGTAGGTGTAAAAATGAATGACCCTTATGATTTGCAACGCTACGTGCTTGCCCAGGACCCCGTTCTTGACGAGGTCTACGAAGAATTGCGCAAGGGCCGAAAAAGCAGCCACTGGATGTGGTTCATCTTTCCGCAGATGAAAGGGCTGGGAAACAGCGACATGGCACGCAAGTTCGCCATTGCATCGAAAGAAGAGGGCAGGGCCTACCTGGACCATCCTCTGTTAGGTACGCGGTTGCGTGCATCCGCAAAATTGGTAAATGCGGTCAAGGGTCGAACCATAGAAGACATCCTGGGGCATGTCGACGCCATGAAATTTCGTTCTTCCATGACCTTGTTCTCTTATATTGCTCCAGCAGAAGAAGTTTTTGCAGCCGCACTGAAAAAGTATTTCGACGGCAAAATGGACGCCGCCACACTGGCGCTGCTTGCAAGCACCGGTGAGCCAGGTTGACGCTCCCATGACGTCCGTAAATACCCGTATCGAATCCAGCCCATGGTCGATCTTCCTGATCTTCCTCCGCCTCGGGCTCACCTCTTTTGGCGGTCCGGTCGCCCATCTGGGCTACTTTCACCATGAATTTGTAACGCGTCGCGCCTGGCTGTCAGAACGCAGCTACGTTGATTTGGTGGCCTTATGCCAGTTTTTGCCGGGCCCCGCCAGCAGTCAGGTCGGAATCGCGATCGGCTTATCACGTGGCCGCTACGCTGGAGCCATAGCGGCTTGGGCTGGCTTCACGCTGCCTTCGGCCATAGCCTTGCTCTTGTTCGCTCAAGGGCTTTCAATGTATGGCGACGGCCTCGGCGCCGGTGCACTGCATGGCCTGAAGGTGGTGGCCGTAGCCGTCGTTGCTCAAGCGGTATGGAGCATGGCGCGAACTCTATGTCCGGATGCCCCGCGTATCACCATCATGGCCATCGCGGCGTGCGTTTGCTTGCTTATCCCTTCCGCATGGGCGCAAGTGGGTACCTTGGCCGTGGCAGCACTTGCCGGGCTCATCATGTTCAAGCCGCCAACAGATAATGTGCACGACCCTTTGCCCATCGCGATCAGCCGGCGGACCGGCATGATTTCCCTGTCACTATTCGTTTTACTGTTGGGCGGATTGCCAATACTCGCACAGATAATGCCCAATCAAACCATTGCGGTAATTGACGCTTTCTTCCGCGCCGGATCACTGGTCTTTGGCGGCGGCCACGTCGTGCTGCCATTGTTGCAAGCCGAAGTCGTGCCTGCTGGATGGATCAGCAATGAAACATTTCTGTCTGGATATGGTGCCGCTCAGGCGGTGCCAGGTCCGCTGTTCACGTTTGCATCCTTCGTTGGCGCATCCTTGTCAGGGGCGGTCCACGGCTGGATGGGCGGCATGATCTGCCTGATCGCCATCTTCGCGCCATCTTTTCTGTTGGTGGTGGGTGTATTGCCATTCTGGGATCAAGTGCGCCGCAATACGCGCAGCAGGGCCGCACTCACGGGTATTAACGCCGCCGTGGTCGGATTGTTGCTGGCGGCCCTTTATCAACCGGTGTGGACCGGCGCCATCCATGAGCCCAGCGATTTCGCCCTCGGGCTAGCGGCGTTCATCGCACTCGTGTACTGGAAGCTGCCGCCATGGCTGGTTGTCTTGGCCTGCGCAGTGGCCGGATGGATATTGAGCAGGGCGGCGTGAAGGCGTCAACAATCTTAGGTCGACCGTTCCTGCTCCATGCGTGATACATGCAGTGTGACTATACGCCGATTGGTGGTTTCGACGACTTCGAAACGCAGGCCATCCAGCTCGATCACCGCGCCGGTTTCGGGAAACATTTCAAAATGATCCAGTAGAAAACCTGCAATGGACGTAAACGAGTCATCATGGCTCAATACGGCATCCGTCTCAAGCATCTGCGCGAAATAATGGAGATCAGTGGCCCCATCTACCCGCCAGCGTCCAGGGCCTATAAGCTGAATTGTCGGCTGTTCGTCCTCGTCGGGAAACTCACCCGCGATAGCCTCCAGGATATCGATGGGAGTCAGCAGCCCCTGAATTGTCCCGTATTCATCACAAATCATAACCAGTTGTCCATGCGAAGCTTTTAGTATCTCCATGGCCTTAAGCACACCGGTTGATTCATGCAGCATGATGGGCTGGCGCATGTCCGAGAGCTGGTTAATATCCTTTCCATCCATCATGTCGGCCATCAGATCCTTAGCCCTGACAACGCCCAATATCGTGTCGAGCTGGCCGCGGCATACGGGAAAGAGACTATGTGGCGTCTCTCGCAAATGACGCTGTATCGTTGCTACGTCGTCATTCAGGTCGATCCACGAAATTTCCGTACGTGGCGTCATGATGGATCGAATCGACCGTTCGGCCAACGTCAAGACGCCACTCACCATACTGCGCTCTTCGGCACCGAACGCGGACTCGCGCCCGGGTGTGTCATTCCTGGATTCGGCTTCTGCCGTTTCAGTACGGTTCCTGCTGCCCAGCATGCGCAGCACCGCCTCCGCAGTTCGGTCCCGCAAAGGCAACCGGGCGTCAGACTTAAGCAGGCTGCGCCGCGCAAGTTGATTAAAAAACTCAATGACAATGGAAAAGCCTATGGCAGCGTAGAGATACCCTTTGGGAATCTTGAAGCCCAGTCCTTCAGCCGTCAGGCTCAGCCCGATCATCAACAGGAAGCTCAGGCACAATACGACGACGGTAGGGTGCGCATTCACGAAACGCGTGAGCGGCTTGGACGCCCACATCATCATGCCCATGGAAATGACCACAGCGGCCATCATCACTGGCAATTCGTCTACCATGCCGACCGCGGTGATGACGGCATCCAAGGAAAATACAGCGTCCAGAACGACGATCTGCGTGACCACCACGGCGAACCCGGCATAGGCTTTACTGGTGCCATGGTGCTGAGTCGTCCCTTCCAACCGTTCATGAAGCTCCGTAGTCGCCTTGACGAGGAGGAACACACCGCCCAGCAGCAGAATCAAGTCTCTTCCCGAAAACGAAAAGGACATGACGGAGAACAAGGGGGTAGTCAGTGTGACCAGCCAGGATACGATGGTCAATAATCCCAGTCGCATGATGAGAGCCAGCGACAGACCTATCAATCGCGCCTTGTCGCGCTGATGCGGCGGTAGCTTGTCCGCCAAAATGGCGATGAAGATCAGGTTGTCGATCCCAAGCACAATTTCCAGCACGACCAGCGTGAGCAGGCCCACCCAAATGTTGGGGTCTAAAAGCCAATCCATATAAAAATCCAGTGAAAATACTTACCGCGAATATGTCAACGTATTCCGGAAACGGACGCCGGAGTAGTGTGAGTCAAGTTAAACGGCGTGTCGCATCGTACACGCGAGACCGTGGCGGCTAGATTACTGGGGGCTTTATGATAGCCAGGAAAACGTCTGAGATAATGGTATCGACGTAACGGGATCGGGTAAAAACCGAGAGAACCCGCGCCGAGCAATGGACGTCGGCGGTATCAACCGAATCATTCAGATCAGCATGGACAGATGGTTGATTTCCCGGTTCCGACGGCATAAGCGCCTGTACCGTATGAATGTCGGCGTCGCCGGCGACCGAACAGGCACAGACCGCATTGGCAGGGGTTGGCAGGTTCCGTTCGGCGTTCAAGTCGTCAACGGAAGCCGACAGCACTTGCAGGGGTAATAAAAACAGGAGAAAGAGGACGATAAATCGTCTCATACAAGCAGAGTGAATGGATGAAGCGGTCGATTATAGCGTGGGAACCGTGCTGTTTCGCGTGATCGGCACACAATCAGGCTCGCGGACATCACTGTATTTAATGCTTACGAATAGCGCTTTCAATGCAATCAAGGGATTCGACATGGGATTACTCGTAGACGGGAAATGGCACGACCAATGGTACGACACAGCAATTACAGGAGGGCGTTTCGTACGCAATGACGCCCAATTCCGCAACTGGATAACGCCTGATGGGCGGGCCGGCCCCAGTGGAGTTGGCGGCTACAAGGCCGAAGCTGGCCGCTATCATCTGTATGTCTCCTTGGCCTGCCCCTGGGCAAACCGGACGTTGATCCTGCGTGCGTTGAAAGGCCTGGAATCGATCATCGGCGTGTCGGTGGTCAACCCCTTCATGGGTGAGAATGGCTGGACTTTCGAACCCGGGCCCGGGGTGATCGCTGATCCCGTGGCCGACGCCAAATACCTTTACGAGGTCTATCTGCAGGCCCAGCCAACTTACAGCGGCCGTGTGACAGTGCCGGTGCTATGGGACCTGGAACGCAATACCATCGTGAATAATGAGTCCGCAGAAATCATTCGCATGTTCAATTCGGCGTTCAATGATGTTGGGGCGAGGAAGGGCGACTATGCCCCCAAGGAGCTTATCCCTGAGATCGATGCGGTCAACGCGCATGTGTACGACACCATCAATAATGGCGTCTATAAGGTAGGATTCGCCACCGATCAGCAGGTCTACGACCATGAAGTCCATAGCCTTTTCGCCTCTCTGGACGAACTGGAAACACAGTTGGGAAGGCAGCCGTACCTGCTTGGGCAACGGATTACCGAGGCGGATTGGCGCTTGTTCACGACACTAATCCGGTTCGACGCGGTCTACCACGGCCATTTCAAGTGCAACATAAGGCGGCTGGTCGATTACAAGAACTTGTGGCGCTACACGAAAGAGCTTTATCGACAGCCAAGCGTGGCGTCGACGGTGAACTTCGAACATATCAAGCAGCATTATTACCGAAGCCACACGACGATCAATCCCAACGGGATCGTTCCGGCGGGTCCTGCAATCGAATTGCCGGATGTGGCACCGGAAGATCTGCCTTGATGGGAAAAGGGATAGCGAAAGTGAACATGCAACTTAAAGATATCCATTGTGCTGCCGTAAACTGAAGTACTACTCACGTGCAGCGAAAGCTTGAACGACCTGACTTGTATTTCGCTTTTGCAAAACGCCCCAGGACGAAGCTCAAGCGCCGTAAACAGGAACCAGCGTGTCAGAATCTATAAAACCTATATTGCGCAAAGCGATCGTACCGGCAGGAAAAGTTGACGCCATTCAGGACGCTACTGGGAAAATATTGAGCTACGTTGCACGGTGCACAGACATCAGCGAACGGTTGCAATACGAAGAGCGCGTGTCCCAGCTTGAATTACGCGACGGCCCAACCGGACTGGCCAATCGCAACCTTCTGACGGAGCGAACAAATCAAGCCTTGCTGCAGGCTGAACGCTACGGAAGAAATCTGGGCATGCTCTGTATTCGTCTGGATTGGTCCGACGCAGTCAGCGATGCCAACGCCGTGAACGACGAATCCTTTAAGTTGGTAGCGCAGCAGCTGGCTGCATGCGTGCGGGCAAGCGATACCGTAGCAAGGATTACCGCAAACGAATTTGCAGTGCTTCTGCCAGAAATCGAGGATGCAGACCATGTCCTGCTTGTCGCGGTCAAAATCACCCATGCACTGGAGCAGCTGTCGGATCTAGGCGTAAACACCAGCACAGGCGTTGCGCGATATCCCGCCGACGGACTCGACATACACGCGTTACTACGGCACGCTGATGAAGACCGACGGCGCAAGGCGCCCACGCGGCCAGCCGGCGTGGTGCCAGCGTAAGGAAAGATCCAGCTGAAATCCACGCTAAATCACACTCGTAATCGCTGAATATTCATGTGTATTTCTCCAATAAATGTTTTCCGAGCAGTTGTTGAACCGACTGCGCAGGATGTTCGACGGCGAGTCAGTAGGTCTATGATGAGTGATATATTCATTTTTTCAGGAGATTACGCATGGACGACGCGATGTATCCCAACCCGACAGCAGAAATTGCCCGCAAGCGCGCGGAACTCGCGCCCGAGCCGTTGGCGGCTTTCAAGGCGTTCAGTAAGGCAGTCATGGCGCCCGGCGCTCTTGACGTCCGAACGAAACAGCTGATTGCAATCGCCGTGGCACATGTCACCCAATGTCCCTATTGCATCAAGGGCCATACTGAAGGCGCGGCCCGAGCAGGAGCGAGTGATGCCCAGATCATGGAAGCGATCTGGGTGGCTGCAGAAATGCGTGCGGGAGGTGCCTATGCGCACTCAACCCTCGCCCTGCAGACCCTCGATCATCTGCATGGGCAGAACCCCGGCCAAGAGGACCGCTCGGCCGCGTCGTCTGACAACACCGACACGCCCAGGACAGACTGATCCGGGCTTGTGCGACGGCTCATGAAGGCACCACGGTTTTCGTTATTCGCAACAAGAATTCCGGTCTTCGCTTCTGGCGCTGGAAGCTTGCACGAACCACCTTATCGAGGGGGCTCCGATGTAGTGTGCCCATGTATCGATGTCCCGTACCAACGCCTCCTGGTCGTTGCCGAATGAACATAGGTACGCTTGCAAATCCCCATACTGGCAGCTGTAGGTCTTCAGCTCTCGGGCATTCAAGAGCGTCGCACGAATCTTCTTCGTATTTCGGATCATGCCCTCGAACTCCATCAGCTCTGCCAGCTTTTCATCCGGCCAACTTGCGACGACTTCCAGCTCGAAGTGCATGAAGCCCTCACGAATGTTCGGCCAGCGCTTTCGAACCACGTCGGGCCGGAAGCGCGCCTGGAAGACGGCGGCCGTCAGCAACTCAAAAACCTGGTCGTCCTTTGAAGGAAAGTCGCCGGCCAATGGATTCCAGCCGGTCACGATATGAGGAGCCATAGATACCCATGACAGCAAGAGGAGCTAGACTGCAATGAAAACATTGAGCTATAAGATTACTGTAAATGCCACTGTCTAGTCTCGATAAAGGCGTCTTCCATGCGTACCCCTGCAAGTATTAGCAAACATCCGATTCATCCCATGCTGGTGGTATTTCCTATTGGCCTGTGGGTTTTCTCTTTTATATGTGACTTGATCGGGCTTGCCATGGGCATGCCGAGCACGTGGACTACGGTCGCGTTCTATACCATGGTGGGCGGCTTGGTCGGTGCTCTTTTGGCTGCCGTTCCGGGGTTATCGATTTACTTTACTATCAGGGCGGCAAGCCACCGGTGAAAAAAATTGCGCTTACCCATATGGCGATCAATTTGGCGGCGGTGGTACTGTATGCGGTCAATATCTGGTTGCGTACCGCCGATTCCGTCGACCTCAAAACACCTATCATCCTGTGAGCTGTTGGGGTACTCATGATTACCATTTCGGGATGGCTGGGTGGGCAAATGGTCCATGTCTACGGAGTAGGGGTGGAAGGGCGCGAGTAAGCCTGCCTGCCAGTGTTCATTGATCAACTAGCCGATCGGTCAGCGTGATTGTCCAACAATCCGCGAAGCACGACATTCGCGAAGTGCTCGCTCGATGAGTAGGAAGACGAACTATATTCACAGAAATCTGAACTGAAAGGTCGCAATATGGCGAAGAAATTCAAGGTCGATGATCATGTAAGCTGGAATTCCGAAGCCGGGCGGGTGTCGGGGACAATCGTTAAGGTTCACACCCGCGATTTCGATTACAAGGGACACACGCATCACGCCTCCGAAGATGACCCTCAATATGAGATCAGGAGCGACAAGACCGATCACATCGCAGCGCATAAGGGCAGCGCGCTTAATCGCATATAAGGGCGACGTGTGATGCTGCCGTTTTTCACCATTGGTCATTCCAATCGGAGCCTTGAGAAATTTGCCGAGCTGTTTCGAGAACCGCGAGTTGAACGGATCGTCGATGTCAAGACGTCCGTTAAAGACAAACTTCATACTTTTGTTATAGTGATAATTCACTTTAGAAGTACTTTACAAGATATTGTTTATAAAGAATAAATACTCAATTTTCGAGTTCCGAATTTCGTGAAACTAAGTTAATACTCTTTACGCCGAAATAAAGACAAAATATATACTATTTGGTACGGTAAAGATAAACTACTAACTATTTAGCACCATAGCGCACTCATTAGCAAGGTGATATCCTAATCGTCATGCTTGGCTATCTACACATTTTTAAGCTCGATTGCCTCATGGGAGGGCACAGATGGGTGATTCATCTGAGAAGCTTGAAGTTCCCACTTTGCAGTGCGGTAGCGCTGAATCAGCAAAAATACTTGGGCGTCGTGGATTACCTGAAATAGCACTATGGCCTCAGATCGATGAGTTCTCACTGTCGAAAACTCATCGGCTCCTGTTTGCTCGACGAAGAACTGCACTGGAGATGTATGCATCGGGAGCCAAGCTTACTAAGATATGTGATGCGACCAGCCTTAACCGTGCAGAGATCTACCGGCTCCTCAAGCGTGCCCTTGCGCAACATTCTGATGGGCGAATCTGGGGAATGCGTGCGCTGATACCGTGGAGGCGGGTAGCTGCGTCTTTCCGAACAAGTGCTTCAACGCAAAGGCCGACAGGATGGGCTGGCCCTGGGGCGTTCAGTGCGCTACTTGAAAGACATCCAAATTTGGACAAGTTTGTCCGGGACAAGGTGTTAAAGCGAACCTCCGCCGGCAAGGTACAGGAGTCTCGAGTACAGGTGAGAAAGCTGCATGGAGCTTTCTTACAGGAGTGCAGAAAACTTGGTCTAAATTCAAGGGAAGATTACCCATTCTCCACGAAGATGTGTGGCTATGTCTCCTTTGCTGCATATGTCCGTGGAATCCTAGCGGAATCGACCTCTCGTGCAATCGGGATTAAATACGGAGACGAGGCTGTAAAGAAAATGCGGGTAGGAGATGGAATCGGTCGTCCAATACAGTATCCCTACGAGCGTGTCGAGTGTGACGCACATCTTATTGATGCCATGTTTTGCATACTTTGCCCCACTGCACACGGCGATTTCTTACCAGTGGCAGTTCCTCGGCTCTGGGTGTTGGCTATTAAAGATGTAGAGTCTAGGGTGGTATTAGGTCATTACCTAAGTTTGAATAAGGAATGCAACGAGTCCGATTTGCTCAAATGTATCAAATCAGCTTTAACGCAATGGACTCCACGTAACCTCAGTGGCACGAGATTAAGCTATCGGCCGAGCGGTGGCTTTCCGTCTAAGTTGGGCGCTGAGTTTGTAGGTGTTTGTTGGGATGAGTTTAGCGTCGATGGAGCAAAGATCAATCTTTCCGAACGCGTGGGAAGCAAGCTGGACAGCATAGTGGGGGCGAAAGTGGAGTATCGACCTCGACGAATACCCGACGATCGGCCATTTATTGAGCGGTTTTTTGGCACGCTTGAAGAAAATGGCTTCCACCGCTTACCGAATACAACTGGTACTGGTCCGAGCGATATTCGGCGGCAGCAGCCCGAGGTTGCTGCATGCAAGTATTTCATCCAACTTGAAGACTTACGGAATTTGTTGGATATCTTGATCGCAAATTATAACGGAGAGGTACACAGCAATTTGAACGGCCGCACTCCTTTAGAGTATTTGGCATGGAGCCAACACAAGTTTCGAGATATTCGTCCGTTTCGCCACGCGGACGCATTAGAGGTTCAACGGATTAATTCCATACGTGCTCGTGTGCGGGTGTGTGGCAAGGAAGGCAGGCGACCCTATATTAACTTTAAGAATGCTGCATATTCATGTGCTGCATTTTCCCATACATATGAGCTGGTCGGCCAGTACTTAACAATTGAAGCGGACGAAGACGAGGCGCGGACAGTATTTGCTTACATGCCAAACGGAGATGAATTAGGCCCTTTACTAGCTGCACCGCCATGGGATAGAGAACCACACAGTTTTTGGATGAGGAAAAAGATTGTTGCGCTGATCCGAGCACATCGATGGAATCCTGAAAACTTCTCTGATCCCATAACAGCATTGTTAGAAGATCTCGAAGAAAAGGCACAAAGTCGAAAGTTTGTCACTTCAGAATACTTGCAGCTACGTGAGTACATGCTTGAGAAAAAGAATGAGTTTCGTCAACTGGCCGAAGAGGGTCCGGCTAATTTCCCTATACCAGTAATCCAACGGGAAAGTCAGCCTGCGAAATTGCCTGCGAAATTGCCTGCGGAAGTAATGCCTGCGCCCAGGAAGGCTCTTCAAAGGACGACTGAATGAAGCTGGAAACCGAGGCAGAAATTCACCCCCTTCTTGTGCAAGATTATGCGCTCTATACCAAACCCATTGATGAAATGTATCAACAGATCGAGCAATGGATTGATAGTCGCGTAACAGGAGCTTATGTCTATGGTTTGTCTCGGACAGGAAAAACAAAAGCAGTTACAGAGTGGTTTCCAAATTTATTGCGTGAGAATTATCGAGATCGAATCGCAATATTTCGTTGTATATATCAGCGTCAGGATAAACCGTCACAACGGAAATTTGCACAATCGCTGGCTCAAAGTCTTGACCATAACTTCCCAACGAGTATGTCCAGTAACGATTTGGAGTGGAGAGTTGGTAGTTATTTGACTGTCCGCGGCTTACAGACAAAGCTACGGCAAGTCGTGCTCTTTGTTGACGAAGCACAGTATCTGCGAGAGGCTGAGTTTCACTCTCTTTGTAACATCCAGAATATTGCTGCCGCAGGATCTGTCCGATTAAGCGTGATTTCTATCGGAACGCAACAACTCCAGCAGCAAAGTCAGGTATTTATCCTCGGAAACAATACCCATTTGTCAACGCGGTTTTTTGGCTACCAAGCAAGATTTCGAGGAATTCGATCTGCTACTGAACTTGCCCATGTGCTTGATGGGTTTGACACACAAACGGATTGGCCAGCTGACAGCGGCATAAGCTATACACATTATTTTTTTCCAGGGGCCTTCCAAGGCGGATTTCGGTTTGCTAATCACGCTGAGACACTATGGAGCACCTACCTAGAATTAGCACCACTGTCGATAAGGGAGAAATTGGAAGTTCCCATGGAATACGTAGTGGCTCCGATCGAGTCAGTTTGCCGGTCTCTTGCAACGGAACGGCCTGACTTTACCCTCGGCCTTAGCGATGTTCAGAAGGCAGTGAAACAAACTAGTTATTTCACCGTTATGCGAGGATTTATGCGGGCCGGCGTAGGCGGTAGATAAATTGTCGGTCAAACCAGATGCGAAATTCTCAACGCTACTGGGTAAAAAAGAAACAGGAAGGTCACGTTTAGTAGAATTATCCACTGATCGCCGCCATTCCAAAGGAAAAAGGTGATACGAATGGCAAACGTGAACTTTAGTACACAAGCTTGGCAGGCGGAACCCACAGAGTCGATGTGGTCTATTTTGAAACGATTCATAGCCTTGGATAGACCAAATCAAAAGCAATGCATTGCCGCCACCGGTCGTGCATTGGAGCCTGTAGGCGCCTCACAATGGCTTCTATACCGTGATGTCGATGAGATCTATCGTTATAGAAGAATACAGCAGGCGCTTGGCTTGACCGAATGCCAGACGCGTATGGCTACGTTGCCTCTCCTTGCCACATTACCGGAGAACAATATGGCTATACGGTATTGTCGACTTTGCATGGAGAAAGGGTTCCATTCATCTGTATTCCAAATTCCATGGGTTGAGCGGTGCCCTGTTCATGCGCAGAAACTTGCCGATCAATGCTGGGCGTGTTGCAAACCAATTATGGCTAGATGGGACAGATCGCTAGTAGGGCGCGCATCTTATCGGTGCAAATGCCAAGCGAAATTAGGAAATCCGCTGGGTACCGCTTTGCAACCTATGAGGGAAGAGGAACGGGAGAGCTTTTACGAACTATATCGTGACTATGAGAACGCCTATAACAGCGTTAGTAACTTTGGTATTTCAGGCCGGAGCCGTAGCCTGCTGACTCACTGGGACTTGATGCAACGATGTATCGACCTCACTGAGATCGCGCATCGACCCAGTACCAGTGCAGTCTTTGACAAAATATACGCGGCAGAGCGAAAGGGTGAAGCGAAAGCGCTTACTGGAAAACTACAAAGTCGCCTGGCCATGCAGGTGTCGAATAAGCCCTATGCGATTCAAGCTGGAAAAGCATTTCGACGTCACCTGGAAAAAAAAGTTCCGATGATACATCGGCGCAGTATCAAGCTAGAAAAAGCCGGCCTCAAACTGTCGCGCTCCAGACCTATGGTCCACAAGGGCCTTCTCCAGTTCATGACCTGGAAGCTCTATTGGGACCATCTCACAGAGGCCCGTCCCCGCCGCGACCGAAGACTTCTCGAATTACATGAAGGCCGTTGCATCACACCCCCACGGTGGTCAATCGATGAAATGGCCGCACCTCATTATATAGATCGTTTTTTTAGCCACAATGAACTTATTTCACAATCAGACCGAAGGAGTGTTTATCACGCCGAGGTTTTGAAGTGGTCCTATCAGCATGCTTTTTCATTCTATCTCATTAGCTTGCGTGACGAAGCCGAGACTTTAGCCAACTCATTGGTGGATTATGATTTCTTGAGTTGGCAATATTCGGGCACGCTTTTGCTCGAACGTTTAGCGGCCGCTTTCACGGTCACTCTTTCCAAAAAGACCGAGCCAAGGACCTGCAGATTTATCGCTTGGCGATCTTCTGAAGCCAGAAGAAACATAGATTTTGAATGCCAAACAACAGTTTGGAATGCTAAAAATGAATGGACGAAACGCCGTATGGAGATAGAAAGCTTGCGCGGCCCAAATGACCGTTCATATAACAGCGACCTCGAAGTACAACGCGTTCTGGATGCGATAGGATATACCTCGGTTGATCTGTGCACGCTGCAGAAACGCACCCAAATAGAATTATCGAGGTTGAAATCCATACTGGATTACTTAGAATGGATAGATCTCGTTACGAGGGGACTAGGTGGCCGTTTATTGTGCCGTTGCATGGTGCGTTCGCAAAAGATCGCTCCTTTTGGATAGGAGCGATCCCCTTAAGCACGACAAAGATACTACTAAGGTAACTTCTTTGCTAAGGTCGACGGCGAGATCGACACTTACCGCGGCGTCACGCTGGTGAAGCTGGACGAGATCATTGAGCGGCTCGCAAGGCCCCCGGGAAGCTAACTACGTCCGAAAACACTGTAAAGGTGGCCGCAACGATGGTTGAGGCTGCGGCCGTCAATGCAGCAAAAGCCAATGGGATAGTAAGAGAGATAGTTCCGAAGCCCAGGTGTTAATGGCCAATTAAACTGACCCGGTAATGGCCAATAGTTTTGACCCGCCTCCGGTGGCTGCAAAGCCATGAAACGTGTAGCGTTCCCGCCTACCTCTATCAGAAGGCCACGGGAGCGCGTCAGTGAAGGAGTGGGTTGATGATGCTTAGTTTTCTGGCCAGATACTGGAAACCGCTTGCCGGCGCTGCTGTGGCGCTGGCCATTGTCGCTGCCGTGCTGATGTACGGCTGAAGCAAGTACGATCAAGGAGTGCACAGTGAACAGTCAAAACAAAGTGACCAAGCCGTCAAAGCGGCAAAGGGCCGGAACTCGGTGGATGATGCTGTTGGCCGCCTTCCCGATGGTGGCGCTCTTATCGAGTTGCGGCGTGACTGGTCGCATGACTGATACCGGGTGCCTGTGGACGAAGCAGATACGGGTCAGTCAGCAGGACGTGCTTACAGATCTGACCGCGCGGGAGTTGCTGGGGCATAACAAGGCGAGGGCGGAGCGGTGTCCCTAATGCTCCGCCTTCTTGCTGTCCGCCATATCGCGCACCATCTTCTGGACAGCCAGGCGTTGCGCAAGAGGCAGCGCATAGAATTGCTCAGGGGTGATGCTCTTAAACGGCCAGGGCTCCATATTGCGGGACGTATCCGCTTCTTTGGGATTGTCAGTCGTCATATTGGCTCGCTAGCATCCGCATTCAGCACTCCAAACTCAGTATCGAAGCCGCTGGCATCCGTACGCCTTCTCCATATTGTCTTGCATACCGAGCACTCGTAATGCCGTTCGAGCGATGCCATATAAGCGGAGGCGTATATTCTGTGCAGCCCCATCTTTCTATGGGGTTTCCGGGGCGGCGTGCATAATGCGCACTCACCACACAAATTACATATACGAATTGAATCGGTCGGGTGCATTCGGCTACGCTACGCTTGCGTTACTTGCATACCTATAGCCCGTTCGTATTAATCCTTCTGGCGCAAAGGGCTACCAAGAGCCGAATTCATGCTGTCAACCCATGATCGGAGCGCTCGCATCAGCCAACTGATATCGACTATTCCCCATAGCCCGCGTCACTCGATACCAAACGAATGCTGACTCCGGCCTCGGTGTCGAAAGGAGCTCGAGCGCATCCTCAACCGGCGTCTCCGGATTGACCCAAGTAAGGGCATCAACCGGTGTCAGGCATACCGGGCGCCGATCATGGATATCCACCATCCCGCCGGCCGAATCGTCGGTCACGATCGCGAATCCGTGCGCCGCGTTCATTTCCGCATCGGGATTCCAGGCAGCAATGCCGGCCATGAGGATCGGTACGCCGCCTTTCGCATGGATAAACCAGGGCTGCTTGTCGCCCTTGTCGCCGGTCCACTCATACCAGCCTTCGGCAGGGACCAGAATGCGCCGGCTCAATAGCGGCTTCCAGAAAGGCGAGCCTTTCAATACGGTATCCAGTCGCGCATTGCTCGCCGGACCGCGCTTGTACCAGGCCGGCTTATATCCCCAAAACATGCGTTCGGCCTGCTCGGCACCGTCGCCCAGCCGATGCAAGGTCACAGGGCGGGTGCCTGGCGGCACGTTGTAACGCAGCCTCTTCTCATCATCGAACAGCGCCCGAGGATCCCAGTTCAGCGTCTCCATGTACTGTTCGCCGTCGCCAGCCTGCCGTATGCGTCCGCACATAGTCACCTCCTTGAATAGCTATCTTACCGCTTGAAGCGACCGAGTTCCGGCTGGAGCAGGGCGCGCAACGAATGCAGCCCCGCAAGTTGGCCGCCGGCCTCTTGCTTCCACGCTCGATCTATCGACTGGCGTAGCTGTTCTGCAGCGAGAATGATTTCATGCTGGCGGCGAATCTCAAGAAGCAGGGCGCGTACGTCTGCGTTGCGTTGGTGTCCGGCTTGGATGGCTACCAGTTCGTCGCGCGATATGGGGTCTGTCATGGCGGCTTAATACTGTATCGATATGCAGTATTTTTACCATATTGGTGGAACGCAAAAAAGCCCACCGGTGAGGGCGGGCTGATTTGTTCGTGTCGGCCGACCACACGATTGCCTCGATGCAACAGTTCAATGGCGGTGGCCGTCATGCGGGCATCCAGTTGCTGCCCCACCAGGGCATGCGGGACGCTGTAGCGGTGGCCTTCGATCTCAACGTGGTAGTCCACGTTCACGCGCACCGTTTTGAAGCGGGCATACTCATAGCGCGTGGCCGGCAACGTTCCCATGGCCGGCGCGTCGATGGCGGCGAAGACGCTGGCGCGGCTGTGCCTGGCCCCAAGTTGGCCAGGCGCGTATGGCGAAGCCGCGCGAGGATCCAGCGCTCGACGACCTGCGGACTCGACGTTGGCCTTATCTTGAGGAGTGTGGGGCCGCGCCGGGAGCACTGAGCAGCCGTAGTGGCGGGCGAAGTCCAGCACAGTGTCGCCCACGCGGGGCTCGTAACGATCCGGCACGGCAATGACGGCACGCGGGTTATCGGGCACGATGAGCTCTGGCGCCGCACCCATGAAATGCAAGGCGCCGGTCATGCCCGTGACCCAGTCCGAGGTCTTTTGTCCGGGCAGCGCCATGGCGTTACGTGTAGGGCGAAGCCCCCATGGCCGAAACGAAGATATTGGCCCGAGTGCCGTCATCCAGAGCAAGCGTGGGCCCGGCGAAGCCCACAAACAGTTTTTCGCCAGCCCGGTGCACCTGACGCATGGAGCGCTTCAGGGTCTTGACGTACTGACGATACCGCTCGCAGGACTGGCTGTATTGCAGGGTGCGCCGCCCTAGGTGGCTGGCCTAGTACTCCTGCCACAGCAACATGAGCGTGACGCCTTTGCGTGAGAGCTCGCGATGTAGGGCGGTGAAGTCGGGCACCACGGTCGCTGCTGTACTTCGGGTGGGAACCAGCAAGGCATCAAGCTCGTGCTCGCTTAAGGGTGCGATGGCGGGCCAGTCCAAGCCCGCAGCGGCGGCCGCCGTCACGTACTTGGCGACAACGCCTTTGGATATGCCCAAAGCTTGGGCGCAACGCCGCTGGGAATGGCCCATCGACAAGACGTGTTGCAAGATCGATTTGATCATGTGCGTTCTCAGTAAGGGCGGTGGCATGGAGCTCCAAAAAAGCCCATCACACTACCGCAGGGTTGCAGACAACGCGTTGTTGTCCAACCCACTCTGAGACCGCTGGTCACAAAGATCGGAATCAGTGGTCACGATCACCGGAATACGCAGTCGGCTGGCGAGCTTCTAGCAGTATGACGACGGACTTCGTCTTGGATGCGCTGGAACAAGCTGTTTACGACCGTTGCCCAACGCAGTCAGATGGCCTCATCCATCATTCGGATCGCGGATCGCAATATGTGTCCATTCGCTTTTCCGAGCGCCTGGGTGAAGCCGGCATCAACCCTTCTGTCGGCAACACCGGAAGTGCTTACGATAACGCGCTGGCCGAAACCATCGACGGTCTGTACAAAACGGAGTTGATTCACCGCAGAGCGCCCTGGAAAACCAAGGCCGCCGTGGAACTGGCTACGCTTGAATGGGTGTCTTGGTTTAACCACCAACGTCTATTGGGATCGATCGGTGACATCCCGCCAGCCGAAGCCGAAGAGCGTTACTATCGACAACTT